>Ga0256843_1003403_pt1 | contig 11065 bp, 4 predicted proteins | sample AlvinellametaG_FD_191572 | JGI IMG/M metagenome (GOLD analysis project Ga0256843, IMG submission 191572) | Pompeii worm associated microbial communities from hydrothermal vent at the East Pacific Rise, Pacific Ocean - Alvinella | ecosystem: Host-associated > Annelida > Integument > Unclassified ... | reverse complement strand
TATGTAGAAAATCTGGGCTGGCGCAATTTGAATTTTGAAGAAAATTTAACCTATCAAGACCATCAAGGTTATATGTATTTCGGAGGTTCGGGCGGTTTGGTATTTTTTCACCCCGACAGTTTGCCGGTCAATACCTATCAAGCTCCCTTGCAGATAGAATATTTTAAAGTAAACGGCAAACAAATACCGTTGAACCAAAATCAAATCGAATTAAAACCCAATCAAAATCAGTTGGAATTTTCTTTTACCTTGATGAATTTGATACAAGCCGAAAAAAATAAATATGCTTGGAAATTGGAACCCTACGATACGATTTGGCACTATGGAAACTATAAAGCCAAAGCCCGTTATTACGATCTGCCGCACGGCAAATACCGTTTGCTATACAAAGCCGCCAACAACGACGGCATTTGGACCCGTGTTTATCCGCCTGTTCTTATCACTATCAAACCGCACTTTTATCAGACTACGGCTTTTGTTTTGTTGTTGATTTTGATAGTGCTTTTGTTGATTGTGGCTTTTGTGATGCATAAATGGTATTTGCAAAAACAAATGGAGAAAAAAAGAAAATTGATGCGTTACAGTTGGTCAAACCTCGATGAAAACAAAGCGCATCAAATCAATGAAAAGTTATTAAAAACAATGGAAGACAAAAACATATATCTCGAACCCGATTTGAGTTTGAACAAACTGGCGGAAATTATGCAAGTCAAGCCCAATTATCTCTCGCAAGTCATCAATCAATACCACAAACAAAACTTTTTTGAGTTTATCAATACATACCGAATACAAGAAGCCAAATATTTACTCAGAGAAACCAGCCTGAAAATAGAAGCCGTAGCTTATGATTCGGGATTTAATTCGCTTTCAACTTTCAATTCGGTGTTTAAAAAAATGACCGGTTCAACACCTTCCAAATACCGAAAACAAACAGATTAAACATCAGTAAAAAAATTATAAAATATTTTTTCTTACGATTTTATAAATTTTTTATATGATACAATTCCGGATTTAGACACAAATTTAATCAAATAAACACCTTTGTTTAGAGCAGATACATTTATGCTATCTTGATTATGCAGATAACCGGATTGTATTATACAACCTGTTAAGGAAATGATTTGATACGTATAAGTGTTGTTTATTGTAAGGTGTAATATATCTTTTACGGGATTGGGGTAGATGGTTATATTTGACCATGTATCATTTATTTCAACTGATAGGCTTGAGGATTGAAAACCATGCGTAAAACTTATATCATCTATCCAGTATTCGCTTAAACTGTTACGAGACCAAAAGTTAACACCGCCTAAAGCATCACTATAATTAAAAACGCCGTTAGAAACCCAACGTCCGTAAGCTGTCCAATCAATTTCAACATTGCCATTTATAAGCATTTGCCAATTATTATTGATATGTATGTTGATTATGACTTCAAACCATTGGTCGTGGGGAAAATGAAAGAATGACCATTGAGCAGGGTCACTGCTGTTATATTTGACATAACCTGTGCCCGGGTCATTGTTGTCTTTATTAAAATAAATATCTCCAACGGTATGATAACCGCCCGAAACAGGCACTTGACTTTGTAAATTAATATCCGCTTCTTTGCCGGAAGGTATAAACATCATAAATTTAATACCCCATTGTCCTGAAGTTTGATTGCCTAAACTTAATAAAGCATCTGTTGTGCCATCGGGAGGCACATATGCAGCCAAATTACCGCTGTAAGCATGAACTGATGAAGCATATAATGCCGTATTGCCATTTTGATTCCAATCTGTCCAATGTCCGGTATATATAGTGCTTCCATCAGTGTATGATTCCATGTCATCGGTAAATTGAGCTGAAATTAAGCTTGAAAAGAATATAATAATCAGGGTAAAAACTTTTTTTTGCATTTTTTTTATTTGAATATAACAAATATATGAAATTGTAGAATATTTAACCGGATCTTTATTAGTTATCTTTTGATTTTGACGCCAATAATTATTGGTTTTTCTTACGAAAAGACCTATTCGTAATTTTTAGAATGTTTAGTAAGTTGTTGATAGATAAACATATATGATTTTTTTATTCTTATAATATACATTCTGAAAAAAATCTTTATTCCCAACTATAATTTTATATCAAATTTCATGTGAGATGTTTTACACCTATATAATTTATAATGTGCAAAAGGAAAAATATAATGTAGGTGTTACCGTCAATTTACAACGCCGCAAAAAAATTTTGTGCCACCGGCTGCCCGGTTGTAAGATTGTTTGGTATGAAGAATTTGATAACAGCAGCGAGGCTACCCGAAGGGAAAACGAACTCTTGTCGTTGCCCAAAGAATTGCTTAAAGAACTGGTCTTGGAAACCAATCCGATGTTAGTCGAAATTATTTAACCCTATAAAAATGAAAATATTAAAATATCTGATATTGTTAATTTCATTTGTGGCAAACGCGCAAGATTTGTCGCACATCAAAGAACAAAAAGCCTTTGATGTATCGGGTGGATTGCAAACCCGCGTAAATTATTATGACACTTCCGATACCATTACTTCATTGCAACCCTTTTCTTATATGTTTACGCTAAATGTCGCCCCTTCGATATACGGCATTTCTTTTCCGATGAGTATTGCTTATTCCGAAAAAAACACGGCTTTTGCGCAACCCTTTTACCGCTTCGGTATAAGCCCGTCATATAAATGGATAAAACTGAATTTGGGACACCGTTATGCCCGGTTTTCTCAATACACCGTTTCGGGTCTTAAATTTTTGGGTGCCGGCATCGAACTGCAACCCAAAAAGTTTCGTTTCGGTTTTATTTACGGTTCTTTTTTGCGCCAACGAAATTTTAGAACCGTTTATCCCGGTGACGATTTGAATACCGAACAATACAGTCGCAGGGGTTTTGCCGCCAAAATCGGTTACGGTTCCCGAAACAATTTTTTCGATATCATCTTAACCAAAATTTCGGACAAGGATTTTCCGCCGGTCGATAGTATAAAATTTTATCCGCAAGCCAATCTCGTTTTGGGCATGCACATGCGTTTTAAAATAACGAAAAATACCCGTTTTGAGGCGGAAGCCGCCGGTAGCGTCTTTACCCGAAATCTACATGCCGCTGCCGTCAATACCGCCGATTTAAGCGATTTTGAACGAAAGTGGGCCGATTTTTCGCAAATAAATACGTCTTCTTATTTGGCAACGGTGGTCGATGCCCGCTTGGATCAAACCTTCAAATCTTTCAAACTCGGCTTGCAATACAAGCGTGTCGATCCGGGCTATAAAAGTATGGGCACTTATTCCATCAGAGACGATTACGAAAGTTATATGTTGAACTTGGGATACAACGGTAAAAAGTTTTCAATCAATACCGGCATAGGAAAGGCACGCGATAACCTCAACAATCAAAAGATGGCTCAAACCAACCGCTTGATAACGCGTTTAAACTTGTCTTACAGACCCGTAAACAGCTTTTCTTTGCAGGCTTCATACAATAATTTCAGCACCAAACAAACCGAAGGCAGATTGCCGCTCAACGATACCATTCGTATCTATCAAGCCAATCAAACCCTCAGTATTATTCCGCAATTGCGTTTGGTCAACAAAAAACGGGCGCATATCATTCTGTTAAATTACACATATACCGGTATGACGGACAAAAATCCTTATAGCGAAACCAAAATTCCCGTGCAATCCAATGTGGGTTTTGTTCAATACAATTATCAAAATTTACCGGGAAAATACGGCGTATCCTTCAATGTTACTTATAGTTCAATGAAATCGAAACTAACGCAGGTAACCACCTTGGGACCCTTTTTGGCTTTTCAAAAAAGTTTTGCCAAAAACAAATTTTCGTTACAAACAGGCGCCGGATATTTTAGGGTGAGTGCCAATGACGTGAATAGTGATATTACCAAAGCGCAATTGAATTTGACCTACAAAATAGGCAAGAAACAATATCTGAAATTAAACTTGATAACCAACCGAAATCTTTCGGCCGGCAGGTCTCATGCTTACACGAGAAATTACATCCGGAGTATGTTGGTTTACGGATTAAGATTTTAAAAAAACAGTCATTATGAAAACACGGTTTAAAAAAATCATTTTTCTGTTGATGCTTGTCAAACTGTCCGTATTGCAAGCGCAAGTAACGGTTACGGTAAATGTGCAACCGCCGTATTCGCCCTATTTTTCCGATTATGTCAACGATCCGAACAAGGTTTATGTTACTTTGACGTCAAGCACCCCGATAGATGTGTATTTGCGGGGAAGCATTACAAGTTTGGGCGGTGTGGACATACATACAAGCCCGGGCTACAAACCGCCGGTTCCCATTCATTTGAATACGGGCGTGCCATATCAATTAACGCTGGACGAAATACAACAGTTGTATGATTTGGACAATGTCGAATTTGAAGGCATAGACAAAGAAAGCATAGTGCGTAGCGGTCAAATTCCCGAAGATGTGTATGAAATATGCATCAAAGCCTACGATTATCAAACCGATGTGTTGGTTTCCAATCCCGATAGTTGTAGCGCTTCTTTTGTCGTTACAAGCGTTGAGCCGCCGGCTTTTATCAGTCCGGTTTGCGGCACCGAATATGTCGATGAAGAACCCTTAGTCGTGCCGGTTAGCTGGACTGTGCCCGCCAATGTTTCGCCTTCGAGTGTTTATTATCATTTTCGCATGGTCGAAATTCCGCTTGATGCCGGTATCACCCCCGAAGATGCCCTCAACGATCCGGCTTATCCCGCTGTTTTTGAACGGGATTACAATACCAACAGTATCGTTTTGACCCATAACGACGTGCCTTTTACCAAAGGTAATATCTACGCCTACAATGTTTGGGTCGGCTCGACCAATACGCAGTATTTCCTCAATCCGCCGCAAGACAATCACCGGTATTATTACAGCAACAACGGTTTGAGCGAAGCCTGTTGGTTCGTTTACAAAGAAAATCTTCATGCCGAAAATAATCCGGTAAGCGGTTCGTTAAACGATTTTGCCCAACAATTCGATTACATTCCGCACACACGCATCAGCGGAAGGCTTTTATACAAATTGCCGCCCGAACAGCAAACCATGTCCTTGCAAACCGCCAATCCGGCAAACGGCAACGGACAAAATAATCCCGGTGCAATACAAGGATACGATTACAACGATTTAACCGCTATGTCGCTCATGTATGCGGGGTCTGCCAACGAAAATGCCAATTCGTATTCGGGGCTTTTTCCCGGCTCTTCTCAACCGGCGGCACAAGGCATGTTACAACCGCCCTTTGCGCGCGGCACGATACATGCCCGGAATGTACATCCCGCGGGGGCGCAACCTTTGGCCAACACACAAGTGCAATTGGTGGTAAGATTGGTATTGTATGACAGTCCCGAAGATGTCATGCCCGAAATATGCTTGTCGCCCGAGGGCGGTATTTTCGGCAGAGGTCCGCTCATCAGTCCGTATGCCGGACCGCCCTTGGTGGATATTGACGGCAATCGTGTGGAAGACAACGGCAAAACGACTTATATCAATATGGTATTGGACGTAACCACCACCGATGCCCAAGGAAATTACAGTTTCGATTTTCAATCCGATTTCTTTTCGGCGCCTTGCGAAATCGTTCAAACGAGTTTTGGCAATGCCCCCAATGCCGGCAATAACAATCCCGTGCAACAAGTTGTCAATGACAAAATCAACGCCATCATCAATCCGTCCGGTATTTTTCAAGGCGCTTCGATAAACGCCGATGCTATTCAAAACAGTCAACAGCAACAACAAGGCATGCAAACCATGTCGGCGCATATTCATTCTTCGACCGCCATTACCAAAGTGGGTTACATTTGTTTGAAGGTAGAACCCGTCAATCAAAAATTTACCGTGCCCGATGTGGATATTTTCGCCATGCCGGGCGATCAAATTCAACTGGGCGACGAAGTGGTTTACCTCAAAACCTATCGTGCCCGCGTAGAAGTCAAATCCGACAATACCAAACCGCAAATGAACGGCACGAACAGGGCGTTTGCCAATGCCAAAGTAAAAATATTGAGGCGCGAAGACGAACTAAACAACGAACACCCCGTCGTTTTGAATGAAGAAGGACAAAAGTTGCATCAAAAATTGATTGAAGACAAAATCAATTACAAAATTGTCAGCAAAGGAATTACCGGTCAAGACGGCGTATTGCTTATTCCGAATTTGGTCAAGCACTGGTATCATACCGACCACGACAGTCCCTATTTTTTGATGGTAAAAAGCCGGAAAGATAGCGTTGAAAATAATTACGAAAACACATTGTATAATTACACCGGCTATTTGGAAAGATTGCCAACCGACGATTTGAACCGTGTTTCCAACCAATTTCCGCCGGTCATGACTTCCAATTACCGCATACCGACCGTGCCTTTCAAAGTGGCTTTGGCGCCCAAAGCCCCCGAAATCAAAGGCAGAATTATGGCCAAGAGTAATATGGAAACGCTTCCCGTTGCCAACGCCCGTGTTTTTTTAATGACCCAAGCGGATTATTCCGAAACTTACGGCGATATCAAAGTGGAACAAATTACCCGCACCAACGAAGCCGGATTTTTCCGTTTCACCGACTTGCCGGTAACTACGGATAAAAACAACACCGTTAGAGGTCCCTACCGCCGCATCCTGATTTCGGTGCCCGGCTACAAGGATACCTTAATCAACCCTTACGGCGAAAAACCTTTTAACCTCAATAACGGACAACTCAAAGATTTGCACGATATTTATCTGCAGCCCGCAAATGTTCTGAAAGGTTATGTCATCGACGAAGACGGCAAGCCCGTAGAAGCTTACGTATCGCGCGTGCAACCCAAACTTTACTACAAAACCCGAAGAAAATTATGGTTGGATAAAAACGGAAATACCGAAGCCGAAATTTTCGATTTGCCGGTTAATTCGCAAGACAGTATCGTCATTGAACCGCTGTCGAGTAAATATTTCAAACAAACTTATCCCATCACACAATTGCCACGCAAACGGCAAGCTTTTACGGTGTATAAAAAACTGCACCGGCTGCGATTGACGGTTACCGACAAAAATACCCGTTTACCCGTTGCCCGTGCAAGCGTGGTGGTAGGCGACAGTTTGGCTTACGGAAAAACCGACGGACAAGGAATTTTTATAGCCCGGTTTGCCACTCCCGACAAGCAATTTGTGATAAAAGTAGGGGCTGAACATTATGCGCCCAAACAAGAAATTATCAATTTGCCCGTATCCCAAGCCCCGGTGGATATAAACCTGCAAATGGAAGCCGGATTTAGTATTTCGGGCATCATAACCGACGAAACCACCGGCAAAAAGGTCGAAGGTGCCAAAATTTTCGCCCGGTTGCAAAATACCGACGGGCATCAATTGTATGTCGAAGCCTACACCGGTGCCGGCGGCGCTTACACCCTGCAAGGTATTCCCGCTTCGCAAAATGTTTTGACCTTACATATCGTAAAAGAAGGAAACAACCCGAGTTATGTGGGCAAAAAGGTAACCGTGCAAGTGGACCCCTTCGCGTATCCCAAACCTTCCTACGATTTTACCGTTAAGAGTATGCCCGGCTGGGATTTGACGCGGTTGCTCGGATTTCCCATGCAAGTGGAAGAACTCCGTCAAAGCGGCAATCGAATTTTTATCAGCGGATATCTGCATCACCTCAATACCACCAACGGTTTCAAAACCGTGCAACCCGATTTGAAAGTGCCGTTTTATTCGGTGCAAGTTCAAAAGTTAAGCGACGGAACTTTGTCGCCGGTGCATGATTATATCGATTTGGACGCCTTCAAAATTCCCGTAAAAATACATCGTGTTTTTGCAGGAAAATTAAAAGGAAAAATCTCCCGCTCTGGAAACACAACGGTTTTTCATAACCTCAAGCTTCAAAAGGATAACGACCGTTACGGACATATCGCCGATCTTGTAGAGCTCGATTTGGAAAGTTTTCGGTTTGCTTACGGATTTGACGGAAGTTTTTATATCGGTGACGCCTTAAATTCCGAACGGGCAACCGTATTCAATTCCGATAAGATGCAAGTTTATCCCGCCGGTAAATTCGTGTTTGATTTGGACGCGCAAAATCGACCCGTGCCCGTTTCGGGTTATACGGTTTTCGGTTTTAAAGCCGATGCACAACCCGCAAAATCCGTCCTGACGAACGGTAAAATCAAATTGGCGTCCGTGTTGCATACCAAAATCCCTTTGAAAAACAAGTATTTAGACTTGAAAATTCCCATCGGCGATATTGAAATTTCTCAAAACGATATTCAAATCAAAAAGAAACCCTACGACCAACTCGAATTTAACTTGGAAAAATGGCAAGTGAGCTCACAAGCCCAATGGTATTTTGACAAAAACGAAGAAGCTATTGTTTTGCCCAAGGTCTTTATCCATTCGCACAACGGATTTACCGCCGAAGTCCGCAATTTGAAAGTCCGCTACGATGCGCTCAGAGAGGGACAAGTCAATATCAATAACGGATTGACTTTGGGCGGATTTTATCCGGTTCACATAGCCAAGGGCTTAAAACCTTTATTTAACTACGACCCGGGAGTAGGACATTACCGGATTTCATTGACGGGCGAAACCGGTGAAGAATATGCCGCTTCGGTTAAACATTTGCCCAAAGCCGGCAAAGACTTGCATTTTACGTCCGTTTCCATACTGAGCGACGAAACGCAAGTGTTGTCTTTGCACGACAAAATTCGTTTTTATAACATCATCGACATTACCGTGGATCAAATCATGACCGGCGACGGATATTTCAAACTTGCCGGCACCCCCGATTTGGGCATACCCGGATTTGTCCCCAACGATGCGGTGATGCTATACACCCGGAACAATTTAAAAAATCCCGTTTTGGAACCCTTGCAAGGTGCCATAGATTGCAGCAGCGAAGTAACCTACCTGCTCGACGGCGACAGCGATCGCGCCCAACATATTACCGACGGACAACTGACGATTTACGGAAACATCAAAGTAGCCCCTTCGGTCAATGAACCCGGAAGCAAGAGGGATGCTTTTACAATGAGAGGCTTGCTGACCAAAACCGTTGATGCCACCGAAATTGAAGTAATTAAAGTGGATAACCGGAACAAATACAAAGGAACCAATTTCCAATATTTCCGTATGGGCGACAAAAAACTCAAAATCATCGACGGCAAACAAACCGTGTCGGGCAATCAATGGCAAGCCCTGCATTTTACCTGTAAACCCACTGCGGATCAAAAAGGAATGAAAGAAGAAAACAATTTGAATTTTGAAGTAACCGGCAATATTCAAGTCAATAGCGACGGTATTCAAATGGACAATATGAACGAAAATGACGATGACAACGGCAATTCGCCTTTTGCACTGTGGCGTATGGGCTTCAATTTTGCCGATAAAACCTTGTGGGGCAGTGCCAAAATATTGCCTATGGAATTGGGCTATGCAAGTGTCAAAGGCGGAATGTTGCGAACTTTAATGGGACCCCAAGGCTTTTATTTCGGGGCGCAATTGAGTTTTTCATACAATCAAATTCCGTTTGACGGCGGACTGATTGTGGGTTACACCGGCTACGATTTGCAAAAAGAAACCCGTCCTTTGCTTTACAAATTCAGAGCACGCGGCAACGACCGTCCCGATTTTTCGCAAGGATTAAAAGGTTTTTACTTTATCGGACAAGTGCCGGTTGTGGATAATATAGACCACGATTACGGGCTTATAAAAATTTATATGGACGCCGGATTGGGTGTGTGGCTCAACTGCAATTTTGATAACGGCGGCACCTACAAACTGGGCGGCTACGGTTATTTTAATATGTTCGGCGGCATTTCACAACCCTGCAAAGCCGGTGTCGATCAAGACTTTTATGCCTCGGTAAGCGGCGGTTATCAAAATCACCGGTTGGTATATAATGTATGCGGACAGTTAAACAACGAATTGCAACTCTGTTTCGGTTCGATTAATCTGGCGGCTTATCTGTATGCCAATCAAGACGGAAAGGATGCCGGTTTCGGTGAAGGTCCTTGTAGCAAATAACCTTTAAAACACGAATTATGAAATCTTTATTAACTATCATAACCATCATTTTCGCAACGGCAAGTTATTCTCAACAACTCAAAGTTTATAAAAGCATCAGCAACGACGCCCGCCCGCGTATTATTTGGTATCGGCAAGGAAAGGATACGCTTTACAAACAATTTGATATTTTCCGGGCGAATGTCAAAGACAAAAAATACCGTAAAATCAATACCGGACATTTTGTTTTGTATCGTGATAATACCGTGCAATACTATGTGGTGGATACCACTTTGACCCGAAAATCCATTTATGCCTATTATATCAAAATCTTGACCCGAAAAGGCGACACATTGATTTCGCCCGTTGCCATTGCTCACAACATGGGACGATTGCCCAAACCTCATTTAACCGACTTTTATGCCGTTCGTTCCGGTGATAAAAAAGCGATAGAACTGCATTGGCAATTAAATTATAATTTCAGTGTCCGGACTTTGAGTATTTTCAGAAGTTCATACGGCAACAAAGACTTTAAAAAAATTGCCGAACTTCCGGGCGATGCCACTTCCTACACCGATAGGGTGCCATTGTCCAACCACAATTACTACTATTTTATCCTAATAGCCGATTTTTTCGGTTATGAAATACCGGGTGCCGTTTTGCCTGCGGCTTCCTTGTTCAAACAAAAACCGGCACCGCCTTACCGTTTGAAAATTGAAAAAACGGGCGATAAAATCAAACTGTCGTGGCACAATTCCGACACAAACCTGTCCGGTTATCAAGTGTATCGAAGTGTAGGCGAGCGCGATTTTGTTCCCTTGCACACCATGCAATCCGCCAACAAAAAATATGAAGAATTTACGGACGAAAACCTGCACGAAATAGCCGGAAAAAGATTGAGATATTATGTGGTTAATTACAGCGATGCCTACGTGCCGAGCGAGCCGTCCGACACCTTGCAAGTTTTTATCCCCGACGATAAAAATCCCTTGCCGCCCGCCGAAATTCATATCATCAGGCAAGACGAGGGACACGTCAAATTGATTTGGACCCGCCCCGGC
>Ga0256843_1003402_pt1 | contig 11067 bp, 16 predicted proteins | sample AlvinellametaG_FD_191572 | JGI IMG/M metagenome (GOLD analysis project Ga0256843, IMG submission 191572) | Pompeii worm associated microbial communities from hydrothermal vent at the East Pacific Rise, Pacific Ocean - Alvinella | ecosystem: Host-associated > Annelida > Integument > Unclassified ... | reverse complement strand
GGGGTGCACCAGAGCCCAGAAGTGTCTTTTTGAAGACACAACACGTTAGCCCTTAAGGGAGACGTTAATTGGCCGTCACAGCCAGGTAAGATAGTCGAGCAAAAGTGATAGGTAGACTGATTCTGGAAAAGACCAGACAGGAGGCCTTGTTGTAATCAAATACAACAAAACAGTCAAAGTCTCGACTAAACCTTTTTGGTTCTAATAGTTAAAATAAATTATTTTTTTATTAAAAAATAATCATAATTAACTTTTTTTAGATTTTTTAATTTATTATCAATAATATATTCATTAGCTTTTTTAACTCTACATAATGATTCATTTGTATCAAAATATATCAATATTCTTTTTTTTGAAATTAAAACACTATGACTTGTTTTTGTTTTTAATAAACTCTTTTTAAGACTTTTAAAATTTTTAAAAGAAATTTTGTTTTTAGTAACTATTTGAATTGATCCAGACTTATTTTTTAACTTATAAATATAAACATTATTGGCTTTAACAAATCCATTTAAAATAAATTTTGGTAATCTTTTAAATTCTTTTTTATTTTTTAATGTTTTAAGATAAAGAACAGAAATCATACTTCTTGATTTTCTAATGAATTCCACAAAAAGAATTAGATATATACCTAAAATAAAAAACACAATAATTGCTGTAATAACAAATAAAGAAAATGAACTAATTGATTCTTTGAATAATTCCTCATACTCCCATGGAATAAATTTAAAAATTAATAATATTAATATTATAGCTATATAATTATATATATGATTGTTTAAAATAGTATTTAGTTTCTTTTTATTCTCTAAGAATCGGAATTTATTTTTACCTATTTTTTCAAAAAGATATGTATCATTGTCTGCTAATTTATAAGCTTTTATGATTTTTTGTTTTTTTATTTTTAAATTCACAAGAATCCTTTTTATATTAAAGTATAATATAAATAAAATAATACTCTATTTAAACTTAACATATTCTAAAAGAATTATGAAAGTTAGCATAAAGCTAACAATCATAAATAAATGCGTCAATTAAGTGAATTTTATCACCACATTTTACAAATTGACCTGAGTGAAGATCTAAATTCATTGTATAGTCATATGGTGTTGTATCTAAAATTCTTTGCATATCAACTAGTATTTGCTCAAAAAGATTTTGTGTGAAATCATTTTTAAATATGTAAAAAGAGTCTTCATATCTCTTTTTGAAGAAATTTAAATCCTCATAAACAATATTAATACTTTCTTCACATAATTTATTTTCAAAAAATGTTAATAGATTTTCAAAATCAATTTCAGTATCTTTATCTAGTTCTATGTTATCAACTCTTTCAGTTATGTAAACTGAAAAATTATTTAATAACATTTCTTCGAAATATTGATCTATATTAAATGTATTTAAATTTTCATAGATCGCATATTCTAACTCAAAATCCTCTAGATCTGGCTCAAATTCAAGAATCTCTTCTCTTACCTCTTCTTTTAGTTGTTCAACTTTCGATAAAGAAAGTTCATAAACAGGTAAACCTGTTACATTTTTAAAGATTTCTGCTTTAGAGGTTTCGCATGAAATAACTAAAACAGGATCTTTAAAATTATAGTCATTTGGCAACATACATGGATATAGCTCATACACATGTGTATAGGCTCCACAAGTTAAAAATCTTTTAATAACATTGTCATAACTTTTAAAAGTTCCCTTGTTAATCATTTTCGAAAAATGATTTAAATACTCTTCTCTTTGTGTTGTGTTTGTCATAAGTTCTCCTTATTTAATGTTTTTAGTATGAGATATATACTAAAATCTAAACTGTAATATAAATTATTTAGATATAATTTCTGTATGAAGAAAACTTATGTAACATTAAAAGATCTTGCTGAATTTCATAAAGTTGATAAAGAATTAATGACTGACTACTTACTTGATAAAAAATTTCTCAAAAAAGAAAATAATAAATTAAAAATAACAGATAAGGGAGAGTCTGCTGGTATTCATGAAGTAAACGGTAAATATGGAAAATTCTTTTTGTATGATAAAAGTATGAATCTATATGATTTATTAAAATTTAGAAAATATGGTACTGATAATAAAAAACAAAAAGGTAATTCCTATGAAGCTTTTGTCGGAAAATATTTTGAAGATAAAAACTATATTGTAAAATATAATGGTTTTGAGAATGGTATGGAAGATAATTCAATTGATCTTATAGCAATAAATAGAAATGAAATTATTTTGATTCAATGTAAGAATTGGTCTTTAGATTGGGTTAAGAAAAACAAAAGATATATAACTCAAAAAGATATCAAATCTTTTATAGGTGATACTTTTGAATTTTTAAATAAATATAAGATCTATAATGAATGGCCTGAAGTTAAAAGATTATTTGTTGTATCTGAATACATATTAGCAAAAGAGGCTTTTGCTTTCATAAAAAACAATAAAGATATTGATTTTTTGGTTTTAAAGAATTCAACCAACCAAAAGGTTAGCTGAATAATCTACGAAAATCTTCTGGAGAAATAAATCCTTTTTCAATTTTTTCTTTTACAGAATTAGCTGCACCTTGTGGATTAAAAATAGCTTCAAGAATATCTTCAATGCCGATTGAGTCGTTTTGCTCTTTAGTTTCTTGACCTTTGAGTGCATTAATTTCATTTCTCAGTTTATTAATATCTTGAACAGAAATTTCAAGCTCAGCTCTAAATCCGTCTTCCATTCTGCGAAGTTCAGCTCTTGCAACTTTAACTAATTCTTTTGCTTTTGCTTGTTTTGCTTTATGTTCTTGAATTTTTCTTTCAAGCTCTGCCTCAAGTTCAGGTAAAACAGTTTGTGATTCTAGTGCAGCAATTTGTTCGTCAAGAATACGACAAACTTCTTCATTTCCTTCCATAAGCTCTCTTTGTGTTTTTAATGTTTCTAAATCTAACATTTAATATTCTCCTTTGATTTTATATTTAATATTATAACCAATATATAATTAATTTAATCTTAAAGTATATAATTGCTTTATGATAAAATTAAAAACAATTGAACACCATAAAAACAATATAAAAGACAAGATAAAACTATATTTTAAAGAGATTTTTATTAAAAATACAAAAATAGAGATTGTAGCAATAGATACAGATAATAGTTTTTTAAAAAAACTTGCTATTAAAAGAAATCATTTAAGATTTGAAAGTAATATTAAATATATATTGACTCAATCAGAAAAAAACAATTACAAAGATCTAAAAGAATTTCATGTTTATGTATATAATGAATCTGAAGATTTTCTTTATTCTTTATATTGTGTGATAATGCCATATTTATATATAAAAGAAAAAAGCTGTTTTGTATATATATTTGAAGAATTTAGTCAGGTAAAAAGATTTTTAACTTTAATAAAATTACTTGATCAACACAAAAAAGAAGGTAATATCTATTCTTATCTTGATTTTAAAAATTTTAAGTTAAAAGATAAGATAAAATATTTTAAAGATCTTTTCTTATTAAATAAAAAAATTGACTATAATTTTTATATTAATGACAATATGGTATTTAACTATATTTAGTTTGTTATATTGATAGAATTTCTATCTAGAACAGCAACAGATTCAATTTTATTATAAGGTCTAGAATATTCAATTCTGTATGAGTTATTTTCTTTTACTAATGGATAAACACCAAATTGTTTTTTATTTAATTTTTTAATTACACCCAATTGAACACCTTTATAATGAGGTCTATTAAATGCAACGAGATCTCCAACCTTAACCTCTTTACCAGCTATATCATATAATGCCATTATATACTCCTTGTATAAAATATATAATATAATATCAAAAATAATCTTAAAAGAGAGTAAAAAATGAAACTATTATTAATATTGATACCATTTTATCTATTTGCTTTACAAAATGATTTTCTTGAAGTTAAAGAAGAACCAAAGCAGATAAAAATTAAAAAACAAGTTAAAAAATTTAAAAATGCAAAACTGGAATTTTTGTATAAGTTTAGAATTAAAGCTAGAGTTGTTTCAGCTAAAAAATATAATTTTGACAGTGTTGCTAACATTATCACACATGATTTTGGTGTTGTTTGGGGAAAGATTTCCAAGAGTTCTGTATTTAATAAAGTTAATTGGAAAAATGAAGATCGTCTATTAAAATTTTCCTATACCAAACAATTAATTGATTCATTAGGTGAAAAATATATGTTAGATCATATTAGTAACATTCACCTCATACCAAAAAACAAAGCAATAGAAAGAAAACTAGATAAAATTAAAAAAGGTGATATCGTTGTTATATCCGGATATTTAGTTAATGTTAATTATGATTTTAAAAGAGACTCATACCAAAGTATAAAAACCTCTATCACAAGAACAGATAGAGGTATAGGGGCTTGTGAGGTTATTTTTGTATTGGATATAAAAAAACTATATGATTAATAAACTATAGCTATATCATGTAAATCTGTTTCTTTTGGTATATATTCAAGCATATAAGTTTTGTTTTTTTTGCTTAATGTAAAATATCCTTTTGCATAACCATTTTTAAAAGTCAATGAACCATTACTTAGATCTTTAAGTAAATTATAAATACTAGAATTTAATATTGCATATGGTAATTCTGTATCTTTATCTTCAAACACATGATCTTCTACTATTTTAAATTTCATTTGAATCAATGGTTTATGTCTTACTGAAAAATTTACAAATTTTCCAGTATCTATATTTTTTTCTTCTAATGCTTGACGTACCCCATAAGAAGTTGTTTCAAAAAAAGTAGGATTCTCTTCTTTATCAGCTTTAAATGTTGCTGTTGTTTTTGATTTTAAATGTCCTATGATTTTCATATATAATTCCTTAGTTTTGGTATGAAGTAATTATATATAAAAACAGCTTAAATTACACTGATAATCAGAAGATTTTATTTCTCCTGATTATCATATTTTTCTTTTATTTCAAAGAATTTTTTAATGTCAACTTCACCATTTTCTTTAATCTATTTTTCATATGTGAAATCACAACATGATTGAAAATGCAGTATTGTAATACCTTCTTTATGACAATCACATTCACAAATCTTTTGAGCCATAGTTACAACCTCCTAATTAATTTTAGGAAGTTGAAGAATAGTGTTTTTTCCACCACCATTCATAAGAAGTTTTGGATAATTACCATTCCAACGTTCAGTAGCTTTATATTTGATTAATTCATTTGTAATCGAATCAGCAATCATTTTATTAGCCTTAGCTTTTGCTTCAGCTTCTTTAAGCAATGTATATGCTTTTGCGTCTGCTTGAATTTTAGCTTTTTCAGCTTCTGCTTGAGCTCTCGTTGTAATTTCAATTTTTAAAGTATTAGCTTGAGTTGTTTTAATTCTTTGTTCTTTTTGAGCTTGTTTTTCAATCATTTCAAGACGTTGTTCTTCTTGTTTCGCCATTTGAACTTCTTCAATTTTTTTACGAACAGTATTTGGAAGTTTAATATCTCTTAATGAAACCTCATTTAAAACAAATTCAGTCTTAACAAATTTATCTCTTAAGATACGCTTAATCTCTTTAGCAATTGCTGCACGTTCTTGTGCAATCTTTTCAGCTTGATATTTACCGATTACGTCACGAACTACGTCACGAATAGTTGGGTTAATCAACTTATCAAAGTAATTTGGACCATATTTGATTAAAATATGAGGAACTTCTTGAGCTTTAGGTGTATACATAACTGTTAATTCAACACCAATATTTAAGTTTTTTGTATCAAGAACATTAATCATTGGTTTGTTAATAACACCTTTTTTATCTGGAAGATCTTTATTTCCAAGATAGTTAGCAGCTTGCATTTTTGTATCAAGAATATCCACCGTTTGAATAAATGGTGCTTTAAAATGTAACCCTGGCATTACAGCTTTTTCAGAATATTTACCAAATGTAGCTAATGCTCCGGCCGAACCACTTTTAATAGTATAGTATGCATTTAATGCAATAATAATAACAATAAATACAATCCCGATAATTGTAAATGTTTTTCCACCGCCACTAAATATATTTTTTAGATCTAATTTCATAAATCTCCTTTCGATATTTTTTGTATCAATCAAATAATATCTGATATAAACTTAAAAAGTTATTAATCCTCATTTAATTTGCTTTTAAAATAATCATACAAAAACGAATAACTCTCTAAATTTTCTAAAAATTCAAAAAGAATCATGATCTTAGAATAATCTGATTTATGAAAATCTCCAACTGATACAAAATCAAAATGCATATAATTGTCACCAAACTCATTTCTTAAATCAGTTAACTCACCATTTAATCTATCATATAAATAAGAGTAATCTGAATAAGTGTCTAATCTTAATGTACTTAAAACAGATAAAAAACTGTTTTGTGGATCTTCTAATTTCAAATAAGGTTTTAAAATTTCGTCTTCGTATTTTAATACTTCTTGTAAATTCATTATCTTTCCTGATTTTTTTGAAATCATACAAAAAATCAACTTAACAATTGTTTAAATCATTAAGTATAATTTAAGTATTTTTACTTTAAAATAAATAAAATTCAAAAGGCAATGTAAATGATTTTTCAAGAGAAAGAGAAGCAAATCAAAGAATATTTATTTAATAACAAATTAATTGCAATAAAAACAAATAAGTTTTTTGTATTGGAAGATAAATTAGAAAAGGCTATTTCTGAAAAAATAAATGAATATCAATTAAATTTATATTTGTTATTATTTAATTTTATTTTAGGTGCTGTGTTTTTTTATAAATCTGAAGTAAGTAATTTATTAATAATATTTTATATTCTTTGGGTTTTTATTGTGATAGTGTTTTTTTATATGAATAAAAAATACCTAAGAATTTCTAAGTTAATTAAATATAAAAAAAATTATAATGAATTAAAAAATATTTTTAATGAGAAACAAATTACTATATATGAATATCATATAAATGATTTTGTATTTACATTAAAAAATAAACTTAGTGAATATAATATTTTTGATTCTCTCATAAAAAACAAATCTTTTATAGATAATGAAATTATTTTTTCAGAGAATAGATTATTGATAGTTAGTAATTTAAAAAAAGACAATAATGAGATATATTCATGTATTAATTTATTTAAAGAACCCTTAAGTACAAGTGAAGAAAGTATTGATAAAACAGAGAAGCTTTTAAATGAAATTCGTAAAGAATATTTAATTATTAATAGATATGAAGAAATAAGTATAGAGAGAGTAAAAAATGAATAATAAAAAAGAATCAAAAATAAAAAAAGAATCAGAACCAAAAAATGAATTAAAACCACTCGACGCAATAACAATAAAAGATATAGAGGATTTTTTAAGTAAAAAATATGGTCCAGATTCAAAAAATTGTAAAGAGTTTGAATTTGACTTAGACGAGAAAACATATTTAGATAATTTTGACGATTTTAATTTAGATTAATTTCAATAAGCTTTAAGTATTTCTATGTTAAGATAAATTATTAAATTTAACATAGGAGTTTTTATGAGTGAAAAAAATAAGAAAAAGTTAACATTGATAGGTGTTACTTTAATAAGTCTTTTATTCGTATTTGGATATCTTTGGAGTGCTTATACAACAGCAGGTAAAAAAGATCTCGGTGTTATAGCTATCTATGAGCAAATGCAAAATGTTTATGCAAATAGTATTATTGAGACTTTAGAACAAAAAGGTCTTGTAATTGAGAAACAAAAGAAAGATATCTTAGAGGCTATTGATAAAAACATGCTTCGATATAAAAATGATAATAATTTAATGTTTAAAGCTATTTCTGAATCAGCAGGATTAACAATTCCAAGTGATCTATATAAAGATCTTAGTATCTCTATTGAGGCTGGATATAGAAAGTTTGAGTCTACACAAAAAGATAAAATTGATAGAGTTAGAAATTATCAAGAGTTCTTAAATTATTCATTAAAAGGTACTATTGCTAAAGCTTTTGGGTTTCCAAGTGAGAAAGCTAAATTTATTATGGATAACTTAATTACAAATGAAAAGACAAAAGAAACTTTTTCTACTGGTATTATGCAAAAACCTAAAATGTTTAAGGAATAACAATGTTTGAACTTCTGTTGAATAATTTCTTTTTATGGGCAAATATTCTTATTGTTGTTATTTTTACATTGTATCAACTGATAAATAATAAACAAATATCTCTAAAAGAATTTTTCATACAAATAGTAGTAACTATTGTTTCTTTGTCAATTATTATGTTTTTAATCATTAAATTTGGTATGAATATCTCTCAAAAAGAGATTTTAAATACAACAGTTGATAAGTTTGTGTATGAGGAACCATGGACTGAAGAATATGATTGTTCTGAAGAGGTTTGTTCAACAGATAGTTCAGGTAATAAGTCTTGTCATACTGTAACTAAAACATGTTATACAAGACATGATTCTTTATTTTATATTGTAGATACAGATAGAGATCATATTAATATTTCTCGTTCTGCTTATAAAAATGCTGTAAAAGATTTTGGATCTTATGAGAAAAAAATGAACAGATATAGTCAAGAATTTTATTCAAAACAAAAGGGTGAGGGTGATATTTGGTATTCAATACCAGATATAGTTATACCTGTTGCTAAATATCATAGATATTTAAATTATATTTTAGGTTCTGAAGAAACCATACAAAAGTATAAAGGTGAGAAAAAATATAATGTATTACCTTACCCAAAGATACATAATGGTAGATACGGAACAATTGAGGTTAATAGAGTAATTGGTTATTCAAATTTTGAACTAGAAAAACAAATGGATTTATTAAATGCTGATCTTGGTAAAATCAAACAAATCAATGCTTTTTTGTATGTGACAGATAAACCAAGAGATTTTAAAGATTCTCTAGTAATTGCATGGAAAGGTGGAAATAAAAATGATTCAATTTTAATATTAGGAGTAGATAAAAAAGGCAATGTTATTTGGTCTGACAGTATTAATTGGTCTGATAATGAAAAATATGGAATAATGCTAGAAAAATCTTTTAATGGATTAAATATTAATGATAATAAGATTGTAAACACATACAAAGACATTATTTTAAAATATTGGAAAAGATTATCTATGGAGGAAAAGTATGGATATCTTAAAACAGAAATTGAAATACCTTGGTATTATCAAGTTCTAATTATCTTATTTAATTTAACTCTTAATTTCTTTTTATATCGTTATTTCTTAAAAAACAATATATAATCTATATTTAAGATTATATATTGTATAATCTTCACATACAAAAAAATATTAACAGATTCATTCAGAGAAATGAAATAGTTAATAAGAGGAGAAAAAATATGTATTCAATTAAAAACAGTAAACCCACGTCAATACTTCAAACAGACTTTTATCAGCTTACAATGGCTTATGCTTATCTACATACAGATAAGGCAGAAGAAGCAACAGGTTTTGAATCTTTTGTAAGAAAAATAAAACCTGAGATCTCTAATGAAAATTATTATTATTTTAATGGTGAAGAGGAAATTAGAGAGTTTATTTATTCTGTAAAAAAAGAGATCAGGGAACCAGATTTCTTTGATAGATTTTGGGAAATGATAAAAGATAAAGTTGATCAATCCACATACAAAAAAACAAAAAAGAAATTTAAAAAGATTTATAAGTTCTTTGATTTTACAGTTATGTCTAATGGTGATAAGGTTCATTCTTTTGTACCAGTATTTCAATATTATGGTCCAAGATTCTTTGGACAACTACTTGAGACACCTATAACAAATATTATTAATGGTAGAGTCGGATATCAATCTGCTGCAATGAGTTCTAAAAAAAACAAAGGTAAATCTCTATATGATATTTATCATGAAGAAGATAAAGTTTATATGAGAAAACTAAGAACAAGAGCAAAAGAGTATAGAAATGCCACTTCAAAAATTCTTCTTGAGGCTGGATATAGAAGAGCTCCTTCTTTTGAAGTTGCTACAAATGCTTCTAGAATTGCTATTGAAGAAAATTGGGATAGCACAAGTAATACAACGATTTTTGAAGATATAGATTCTTCTCTTATTAATGGTTCTATGGCACATGCATATGTAATGTCTTTTGAAAAAGACGGAAAACCAAATGAGCTTGAAGCATTTAGATCATGGAATGAGCTATTTCCAAATAGTACAATTCTTATTGATACATATAATGTTGAGAATGCTATAGATATTCTCATTCAAAATGAGATAAAGCCTAAAGCTGTAAGAATTGATTCAGATCCAATTGAGGATTATGTTCGTATAGTTAGAAAAAAACTTAATAAAGCTGGTTGGTCAGACGTACAGATTTTTATATCTGGAGATATTACACCAGAAAAACTAATTAAATGGGAAGAAGAAAATCTACCATTTGATATTTGTATGGCTGGAACACATTATGTAAATATTGATACAGCGAAGAATATTAATCCTGGGTTTGTGTATAAGATTGTTGAATTCACTAATATAGATACTGGATTTACAGAATATCCAGAAAAAAAATCTACAGGTAAAAGTAATTATCCTGGTCTAAAAGCGGTTTATTTTGATAAAAATAGAAATGAACTTATTGTATCTATAAAAGAGAAATCTTTTGGTTTTAGTTCTTCTAGATTTTCTTCTTTTAAAGATATTGATTCTGATACAAAAGTTATATTTAAAGAAAGGGGTATTGAATGTTAGAGTTTATAGCTGGATATATCGTTGGATCCTCAAAAAATGACGATTCTAAAAAAAGTGAATCTTCAGATATTCCAATTTCAATGATAATCATACAAATAGTTGGTGTAATTATTTTTTATGTTTTTTATAGTTATTTTTCAATTGATATTTTAAATAATTATAAATTTTTAAATATTATTTCTGACAATGCGAATTTTACTTTTGCCAATTATTTAAATAGATTATATATTAGCATTATACCAAGTATAATTCTTTTTGGTGTGTTATTTTTGGTATTGAGTTTTTTAAATAAAAAAGACTAACTATTAATATCAACATAAGTATTAATATATTACAATAATAAAAAAAGAGAGAAGAGAATGTTATCATTAGAGCTACAAAAAAAAGTTA
>Ga0256843_1003401_pt1 | contig 11068 bp, 11 predicted proteins | sample AlvinellametaG_FD_191572 | JGI IMG/M metagenome (GOLD analysis project Ga0256843, IMG submission 191572) | Pompeii worm associated microbial communities from hydrothermal vent at the East Pacific Rise, Pacific Ocean - Alvinella | ecosystem: Host-associated > Annelida > Integument > Unclassified ... | reverse complement strand
TTCTCATGTTAAACTATAATCCAACTCGGTTAAAAATTGAGATAGCTATAGCTGAGATACGGATTAACTATAGTTAACTATATATCTATTTTAGAGATAGCTATTTAATAGCTAAAGTAAATATTTTCCATAGATTTACTAAAGTCAACTCGGTTAAAAATTTAAAGTCATGTATCTCAGCTATAGATATTAGCTATTTGCTAGTAAAGAGCTATTATTCCAAAAATAATTAAAAATAAAAAAAGAGACCAATTAGAAAAATTTGGGTGGATAATCCACCCAAATTTTTTGCAACAAATTGCATTAATGAATAGAAGTTAAACAACTTTATATTCAACTCCACTCAACTTAATTTTTTTGAGTGTTTCTAAGTTGATCAATCTGTACTCTCTTTTTTTCATATCGAATACAGTTAGATAACTATGTTTATCTTTGATGTTATTTGTACCTCCACGAAGATACTTTTTCACACCTAGACGAGCTACCATCTTACGAATAGTACCATCCTTTTTGATAAATTCACATGAAAAAATTTTTTTTCCTTGCTCCTCAATTTTACGAAGTACTTTCACTTTTGAAATTTCATTACTCATTATATCTCCTTTTTCTTTTTAATATTTACTTTTACTAAATGTAGTAGATTTTTCTACATCGTCTAAAATGGATAAAATCTCGGCCATTTTTTTCTCTTCTTCATTTTCAATGATGGTTACAAAACCACGACCATCACTTAAGCGAATAACTAAATCTTCCAAATTTATTTGAGTTTTTTCTTTTTCCAAATCAACCACAAAAAAATTTTCGAATATTTTATAGTCAATACCATTGTTGGAAAATAGATGCGTTTTTAAAAACGCATCTATTTCTTTTTTACTCGAGGTTAGGATATAATGCTGTCCCTCTATTGGAGTATTATTTTTTAAAGTTAATTTATCATTTAAAACCAAAAGAGTTTTATTTGGTAATTCACCATTTAAAACTTTTTCGATAATATTCTTTTTTTCTTCGCTTAGCATTTTTTTTCCTCTTTAACTGAATTTTAATAAATTAAAATTACTGTCCCATTATCATTTTCTTTGCTTTTGCTTAGGCTTTGATCAGGCATTAAAAATCACCTCCAGAGCTATCAAATGAGCTATCAAACGAGCTGCTAGAGCGACCATACGAGCTATCAAACGAGCTACTGGAGCTATCAAACGAGTTACTGGAGCTACCATATGCGTCAAGATTTAAAGTATCGATATCATTAGAATCATCTAAATCATTAAGCGAGTTTAACCCACTTAAAATATCAGTAGTTGTATCTGATTCAGCATTATAATTTACAAAACTCCCATCAATAATAATATCAGAATCATTTAAAATATACATAGTATAAATTAAGGTTAGTAGATCATCATCACTTGACTCTCGCTCAGAATGGCGTTTTAAAGATCTATGGTAGATATCTGGGACTCCGTATTTGGAAATGAATGAACTATCGAACTTCGAAAAGTAATTCACATTGCTCTGAAGCATTTTTGTAACGAAAACTTTTTTTTCGGATTGTGATAAATTACCTCTTAACTGATTTTCAAAATGAATCATTTTTCCAAAATATTCAAGACAAAACACCGGATACTCTTCTGTTTCTAAAACATAAGCTTCCCATAATGTATGAATTTCAATATCCGTATTTAAAGAAGCTACCATTCTATCTTCATCTATAGCTATCATAAAATCGTAAAAACGATTTTGAATATCCTCCCATTGGGCTCTGGTCAAAAAAACATCATTTCCTTTTTTTAATTTTAATAATTTTTTAAATCTCGTGTAAACGGTATCAGAAATAATATTATTATAAATGAATGGTTTATTCTCTTTGAAAACGCGAAAAGCCCTTTTTAAGCGACCTACGAAGGAATAACTACCCAAAGAATATACAATTTCCTTATATTCTTTCCAAGCGGTTTTTTCCATATCATTACTAATAAGCAGTGCCTCCTCCTTTGGAAACACTACCTTAAAAAAGCGAAAATCTAACATCACCTCTCCTTTTAATTTTCTACATGCACTATATATTTTTTATTTTCTCTATCGAAATCAATAATGATACGACTACCATAACCAACCTCTTCATTTAAAATAAGATCAGTTACTTTATCTTCGATATCCGTAGCAACTTTACGGTTAATTGGTCTTGCACCAAATGTTTCAATATCAACACTTCCAAGAATATGACCAAGAGCAGCATCAGACACAATTAATTCGAGGAATCTATCCTCCCATAATTTTTCAGCTAAAGCATCAACTCTATTTTTAAGAATCTGCGCAACTGCTTCCATATCGAGTGGATTAAATACCACGATATCGTCAATTCTATTTAGGAACTCCGGTCTATAAACTTCCGAAAGTTTATAAAGTGCTTCTTTTTTACGCACCACAGAATTTGGTATTTTTGCGAGGTCAATCCCACCGATATTAGAAGTAAATACAATAACTGTATTTTTAAAATCTACAGTCATGCCTTTACCATCAGTTAAACGCCCATCATCAAGTACTTGAAGCAATACGTCAAAAACTTTCGGGTGTGCTTTTTCGATTTCATCGAAGAGTATAATACTGTATGGTTTGTTTTTGATAGCATTTGTAAGATTACCACCATCTTCATGACCAACATAACCGCTTGGAGATCCAATCAATTTAGATACAGTATGAGCCTCTTGATACTCAGACATATCCAAACGAACAATAGAACCTTCATCACCGAAAAGATGTTCAGCTACTGCTTTTACAGTTTCCGTTTTACCAACACCAGTTGGCCCTAAAAACATAAAACTACCAACTGGTTTTTTTGGATCAGTTAAACCAGCACGACTGCGCTTGATAACACGCGCAACTGCTTGGATAGCTTCATCTTGACCCTGAATACGTTCCGATAATAAATTATCCAAGTTTTTAATAGTCTCTTTTTCATCTTGAGACATTTCTGAAACCGGAATACCAGTCCATTTTTCAATAACTTCCATTACATCGATTTCAGTTACTGTAATATCTTCAAAATGCTGCATAAGTTCATTTACCTGATTTTCCAATTCCGGAATAACCATTTTTTGCAATTCAATTGCTTCATCGATTTCGCGCTGCATAAGTTTACTTTTTAACTCTGTTTTCGCATTCGATAACGCTTCCATCAATTTTAAAGCATTTTTTCTAGTTTGCACTTTTTCTGCAAAAGTATCGTTTTCTCTTTGTAACTCTTCTTTTTTTAATATTAACTCTTCTTTTAATTTTTCAATTTCAGAATATTGACGCTCTTTAAAAGTTTCCGACTCGGATAAACCAATAGTTCTTTCGACCAGCTGAATTTTTAATTCCAGCGATTCAACCTCTTTTTTAAGATTTTTAATCTCTCTTGGAATATTATAACGCGAATTTCCAACTTGCGAAGTTGCTTCATCCATAAGATCAATTGCTTTATCAGGAAGCCGTCTATCAGTGATATAACGTTTACTTAAAGATACCGCTTTTACCAGAACTTCGTCCGGAATAATAACGTCGTGAAATTGAGCATATTTTGGAGCAATCTTTTTTAAGATATATAGTGCTTCTTCTTCCGAAGGTTCATCTATCATTACTTTTTGGAAACGGCGTTGAAAAGCAGCATCTTTTTCGAAATGTTTTTGATACTCTTTAAGTGTAGTTGCACCAATAGTACGAAGCTCACCGCGAGCAAGAGCAGGTTTTAAAACATCTGCTAAACCAGCAGGACTTGTAGGTACTCTATGTATTTCATCGATAAAAAGGATAATATTTTGACCATTAGCCTCTTTATGCTTTACCTCTTCGATAATACCTTGCATACGAGCTTTGGCTGAATCTTTACAAGAACATACAGCTGTTAAATCAATTTCCCATAAATCAAAATTTAAAAGGTTTTGAACATCCCCAGAAACAATACGATGCGCTAAACCCTCGACAATTGCAGTTTTACCAACTCCAGGTTCACCAATTAAAATAGGATTGTTTTTAGTTTTTTTTGTCAGAATATTGGCCATTGATTCAATCTCATCGACTCTTCCAAATACTGGTTGAATTTCTCCATTTTCAGCTAACTTAGTAAGATTTCTACCATAAGTAGTAAGATATCCACTTTCGTTAAAACTTCTCGAAGTGATTTTCATATTACCACGAATAGCTTTAATATCCAAAATTAAATTATCACTATCGATAAACGATTCGATAATTCTTCTTACCGCCAAATTGGATTCTAAAACAGCTATAAGAAAAATATCAAAAGATAAATATTTATCTTGATTTTCGGACATCAAATCATATGCATATTCGATAAGCATTTTCATTTCCTGAGAAATTTCTGGATATAAATCCAGGGATTCCAGCGCTGGAATTTTTGCGATATTTTTTTCTAACGCAGTTTTTAATGCATTTGTATCGAACTCGTTTTTTCTCATTAGATCATTCAATAATGAATCCTCGTTGGATAACATTTTATAGATAATCATTTCGGGTGTTATATAAGCCTTACGTTCTTCATTTGCTAACTCGATTGCTTCGCTGATAGCTTGTTCCATTTGCTTTGTAGTAAGCTTGAATTCCATAAATTTTTCCTTTTAATTTTTAAATTTTTTAATTAACTTAATAAGATTCGATCTTATACTTTTTGGATTAAAGTGATTATATAATCACTTTAATCATCAACTCTCCCATACGCATAACCATATAAATATCAAATGCATCATTTTTACTCGATTTAACAATACCATCTGCATTTATTAAAGTTATAAAAATATTTTTAATACTAATTGGATCAGTTTTAGTTTCTCCGTTTTTACCAATACCGAAAATATCAAATTCAAAGAATGAAGTAACTTCTATATAATCAGTTGTATGGATTAATTCCATCTTTCTGAAAATATTAAACAGATGCTCCATTTCAAAAAAATCTGAACTTTTTTCTTTTAACTTAGATAGATGATATGGCTCGACTTCGATTCTTATCTTATTTGGCTTGACTCCATTTTTTTTAGGATATAATGCCAAATTAGGATTAATATCAATATAACAGATTAACTTCTCAGTTACTGGTATATCAATAATTGGAAGGGTTTCCAATATCTCCATTTTATTTTTAGGCGTTTCATTAGAATTCTCTTTTATCCTAATAACTTTTTTTTCGTCTTTTAGAGAACCTAAAATATTTTCCATCGTTGGTTTTGGGGCATTATGCTCTCTTACAAATTCCTCAGAAATAACATGTTTATCTAAATTTTCATATTTTCCTTTGCGATTTATAATTTGCACCAAGACTTGATAAGCAACCTCTGGAAAATAATCTTTTAAGTCTGAAATTTTAGTCTTATCATTTTCTCGCACTAAATTTTCATAAGTATTTAGAATTGCTTTTGCTAAATCTAAAGAAATTCTGGCTCTTTTTCTTATACCTAATTCTTCCTTCATTGCATCAAATACTTTTATATCCAACGAACCATATTTTGATATTAAATCGTTTTTTATATCCTCCAACTCTTTAGTGTCGAACTCTTCCGCAATGCGGTTATATAAAACAGCATAAGCATTCGTTGTTGTATCTTTAGTCCATCTAAGATACGTTTTTAAAGATATGCCAGCTTTTGCAATATCTTCTCCTCTTAATCCCATTACTTTTATCGTATACGCTATATTTAGAATTTCGCCGATTGTAAATGTTCTGTTCGCCATTTTCACTTCCTTTTTACTAACTTATAATTTTACTAACTCTTTATACTAATGAGACTGATTAAAAATTAATCAGTCTCAAGGTTTTGCATTTTTTCATCTTCTGTCAAATCAATCTTCTTTGTATAAAAGATAATATTTTTAACCCAAGATGGATCAATTTTAATAACTGAATCAATATCTAGTTTATCCCCATTTGGAATAAGATAATAAGACCAATCATCTACATCATGTTCTGTTAATCCATTAGGTAAATCTGTCCATAAATCTGCATTAAAATCAGTTGATGCTGCAATTACGGAAATACCATAATAACTGCAATAAATTAAAGCCTGATCATTTCGCTGCATCTGGATTACCATTTTATAGATACTAGCAATTTTTCCCTCAATCTTTTTCAGCACATAACTGGTTAACCCAGGTTCGATTGATTCCAGTATTTTTTCATACGATTCGGCCTCTTTTTTTAAATCTCTAAGTTCCTGTATAATTTCAGACTTATCAATATTCGCCACGGTGTAAATAAAATTTTCACCTAGAACTTTTTTTAACATTTGCTGAAGCTTCAAATTATACCATTCAATAACTTCATCTTTCGAAATATCAGATTCCACTGTCGCACCCAGAATGATTTTGTCTTTATCTGTTAGTGGTTTAATGTATTTTTTAAAAAAATCGTTTTTTGCATCTTTTGTATCTTTTGTATCTTTTGCATCTTTTCTTTTCTCAACGATATTTTTCAATTTATCGAAATGTTTATCAATGACTTCTTTAACCTCCTCTAAATTTCCTGCACCAATAATAGTGCGGGCTGCAGAATATAATTGTAGTGTTTCTATATCTTCCGGATCATTTTCTCTGATTGGCTGTAATATTTTTAATGCCAATGAGCTAATTCCTTTTAACTCTTTCATCTCTTTCATCTCTTTCATCTTTTGTCCTTTTATTTTAACTAAATCAAACCATTTTTAAATTTAACCCCATTTCCAGCTATGAAGATTCCCTCTTCGGAAATATCATTAACTAAAATTAATTTTTTTTTAACTGGGTCATATCTTGGTATTATATTAATTACCTCAAATATTTCAGGATATGGTTGAATCCTTTTTAGTTTATCCGTCATAAAATATTTTTCAATATATTCCGGATCAAATTTTTTTAACGCCGGTGAGGTTTTCTCGAAATTATCATATAGAAAATTTAAAAGATCTACCAGAAAATTGGTAATTAAATTTGATAAGAAAAGATCATGATGCATACCATAATCCTGTAATAGTTTATCGATTTCTTTAAGAAATTGAATAATTACTACCTTCTTTTTTTCAAATTCTGGTTTTTTTAAAAGCGATATAATCGCTTTTAAATCTTCTATAGATATATTCATATAATTTAACTCATGCTTAACTCCTTTAAAAATAAGTTTTGATAAATTTAAATTTTGAAATAGTTCCTCTACTTGCAAATCATCGTTATCAATCTCAATAACGAATGTTGCATATATTGCAAAATATAATTTAAGTACCTGAGATATATCCAGCGATTTACAATAACTTCGCTTTGATTTTTCCATAACTTTCCTTTTAAACTATACACCAAGATAAGATAAAGAAGTATCCAAAAGAATATTTTTTTCTTCTTCGGATAAATCAGGTAATTGTTGTTCAATAATCAACTGAATAATTTCCTTATCTGTTTTTTCGGCTTTTGAAAATACCTCCTCAAAATTAATTTGACTAAAGAATTTAAAACCAGATGCCGTCTGTATAAGATTCATTGCTTCCTGATCAAATGCCTCGCTAAAAGGCAATACTGGAATTTCGTAATGATCTATTTTTTCCAAGGTTGGATCGACTATAACAAGTTCCGGTTTATGTATATCTAAACGGGTCTCATAATCTCGAACAACTCTAGTTAAATTCCACGGGTTAATAAACCAACTATTATTTACTTTAACGCTTGGATATCCAATATGATAATGACCACATAAAAAGTAATCAATGAATGGATAATCTTCAGCTAATTGTTTATAAGTAAAATCCGTTAAGCGTTCCTCATCCGGAGTAATATTGCTGTGTAAAACAACTCCTATTTTTTTTCTACCATCCGGAGTTGGTATAGCCTTTGTATTAATAACGGATAACTCTTGTTTAATTATATCATGATTTTGATGATAATCAATACCATAAATAATCATATCTTTATCTTCGATAGGGTTGTCTATAGAAACCCTATTAAGAATCCCCTCCGATACCATTTTACCAAAAACAGTATCCTCCAAAACCTCATGTCCATCAAACATATCATGATTACCCTGAACAGAATAAACCATTATACCATTATCCTGAAATATTTCTTTTAATACTCCAGAATTTTTTAAGTATAATTTAAAGCTCCAATCTTTCGAATACTGTCTATCAAAGACATCTCCAGAAAAAATAAGAACTTTAATATTTAATTCCAAAAGAGTATTTTTAATAAATTCTAATTTGGAATAAATATGTTTCTCCCATTTGGGTTTTCTAATATTATTTTTAAAACCAAACATGAGATGAGGATCCTTTATAAATCCAAATCTCATTAAACCTCCTATTTTAAGATAATCGTTTTTTCAACTGATTCTTCAATTGTTACACCATCATCGCTAAATTTAACGAGTTTAACTAATGCACTTTTATTACCAATCGATGTTATAGTTAATGAAACGGTTCCAAACAATTCATCAACTAAGTGAATCCTGTCGTATTTTGGTAACATAACTTGAGCAACTTTAACCAAACCATCATCATTAAATTTTTCAACAATAAATGGCACAGTTGCAATAGAATGATATTCTTTAACAAATGCTGTACGGAATGTATCTTCGATATCCATCAAATCCTGTATTTGCGCAGAATCTAAATCCACAAGACCCGCGTCCAAATTCGATACCATATAAGCAGCATTATATTCATATAACTCAGATTGATCCAAAACTATCTTCGCCAAATCATCTTCTGGTTTTAGATCAATTACATCATCGGCAACATCATCATCATCGCTTTCAATAAAATATTTATCTGGTTCCAAACCTTTACCTAGATATAAAGTACTTGGCATTCTTGCTGGACTTCCATCAGGCATATTTTCATATTTTCTAACCTGGAATTGCGTTCCCATAGCATACGAAGGTGCAAATACCAAAAGATACCCATTGCTTAAATTAAAACGGATACCAGTTCCAGCTTTTAAATCCCCAGTTGCATTCCAAAACATTGTTTTAAGATCTTCTGGTGTTACTTCTGAAACTTTAGGAATCTCTTTTCCATAAAGATGTTCAAGAACCTCATCAGGATTTAAATTTTTGGGCTTAGTTTCTAAAGCATTTTTATAACCAGTATATCCAGACGTCTTCGTTGTACTAGATTTATCTGAGTTATAACCATAACCATTATAACGATTATATCCAGCATAATGTGTATGTGATTGTGTGATATTTTTTGGAATATTTCTATCCATTGGTGAGTAACCACGTTTATTGATAATATCAAAGACCATAGCTACTTTATCAATAAATTCTTTATAATCCTTTTCTTGGATATCGTCAACCACTACTCTATAATTCGCAAGCGAATCGATTTTTGTGGAGCTTTCTTCAGCGTTTTCCATAAAGAAAGCTTTGAAATCATATATGAACTCTTGAGTATCCGAGTCCTTTAAGATCATAGTAATAGTTTTTGCTTTTTTATAGGTACCTTCGATACCATCATCTGGGTCTGGTAAAGTTTGTACATCCACAACACGTGTTTCCGTAGTTACAATTTTTACATGAGGGTTAACTTCCCCACCAGTAATATACATAACTGAATCCGTTTGAATAAGATCAACAGCATTTCCTTGACGATAAATAACTCCAGGATTAGTAGGATCATTATCTAAGTCAATTTGACTAAAACTAAAATCACCTGGATGTCTATGGATGCTACCAACTTCGGTCTCTATCGCGTTTACATTAAACCCAAGATCTTGAAAATATACAGTTGGGAATGCTTCGATGACTTGTTGTCCAATACGGCGGGACTCGTCAACCATTTGATTTGAAATCTGATCAACCTGGCGCAAATCAAATTTCACACTACCGCTTGAAACAGTTTGCGGGAAATTAAAAAATACAGTTGGTATGGTAAATACAACCCGCTGTTTCATCTCAGGATTTTTCGACGTTAAAATAAATTGCACCGCTCGGTAGTGCGTCTGGAACTCCGAAGCTTTAGCTTCTGGTAAACATTCTTTCGCTATATCATTTAAAAACGATTGTTTATATAGAACGATATTTAATGTATCATTCGCTATACCATCTGTTGGTTTTGTGATATTGTATTTAAAACTATGTGTTATACTATCCCATGTTTTACCAACGAAACCTTTATTTTTTTTTGCCATCTTCTTTTCCTTTTTAATTCTTTTTTTTAATTTTTTTCTTTCTTTTTGAGTTAGATGTTTATTTTTATCTATCATCTTCATCACCACTTTCCCCGATTCCGAGATCTTTTTTTACTTGCGCCATTTTCTTTTTAATGGCGAATTCATCCATATATTGAATAAGGTGTTTATCCTTAAAGACATTTTCATAATCTTTAATAATTAAATCATCCCCATCTCTTTTGTATCTCATTAATTTAATAAGACCTAAGTCTGGATGTTGACAGAACACTCTGCCTTTACCACAATCATAAATTTTTCCAACTTCTGGTTGTGGTATATCTTTTAACGCCTTCGATTTACCAAACGGCGTTTTTTCGATTTTTTTATAGAATATAACATCAATCATATCCTCTTTTTTTAGTCCACCTTGTGGACGAACTATAGTACGATAACCGAACTTAGTTATCGAGCCATTTTTTTTAGCTCCCTCTAGGACACTTAATAGTTTTAAGTATCCTTTGTCTATTTTTTTCTCGGACATAGCTCCACCTCATTTAATACCGATAATAATTTTATGAGTCTTTTCTAACTCATAAATATATCTGGTAATAAATTTTTTTTCTTTATCATCCTTAGCGAGCATATAATGCTCGATTAGATTACGTCTGTCCATAATATTCCTTTTAAAAAAAATATACCATAAAAAAATATGGCGAGTTTTAGATAAGAAAAAAAATTTAACTTATCTTTTCGAAAGATCCAAACTTTAAAACAAAGTTCTTTTCTTTCTCACTATTAATATATCTATACTAAAGTATAGTTATTCTAAAGTAAAATTAAATAGCTAATTGCTAGTAAATAGATAATAGCTATAGCTGAGATACATGACTTTAAATTTTTAACCGAGTTGGCTTTATGGATACTCTAGTAAATATTTAATTTAGCTAAACTG
>Ga0256843_1003400_pt1 | contig 11070 bp, 11 predicted proteins | sample AlvinellametaG_FD_191572 | JGI IMG/M metagenome (GOLD analysis project Ga0256843, IMG submission 191572) | Pompeii worm associated microbial communities from hydrothermal vent at the East Pacific Rise, Pacific Ocean - Alvinella | ecosystem: Host-associated > Annelida > Integument > Unclassified ... | reverse complement strand
ATGAACTGGGGTGGAGAGCAGACGAGAACTTCGATACAGGGATTGTGAAGACAGTCGACTGGTATTTGAAGAAGTATGGAGTTGGTATTTAGATATAATTATATTGTATAAATATAAAGGAGTTTGAAATGCATACGATTAAAATAGAGATCAATGATAATATTTACGACCATATTATGTTTATATTGAAAAACTTAAACTCTAAAGAATTGAGAATTGTGGAAGATAAACAGATAAGCAAATCTCAGGAAAGAGATCAAGATATCTATGCTTTCTCAAACCATGCAGCAAATACAATAGAAAATTGGCATGATGAGAATGAGGATGAGGTATGGAAGTAAAAGAAGCAGATATTCTTTTGTGTGAATTTTATTTTAGTGATTTGAAAAAATCGAAAAAAAGACCGGTACTTGTATTAAAAGACAACCTGCCTTATAATGATTTTGTCGCTATTCCTATTAGTAGTAAAATCAACAGTTTACATGACGATGAAGAATTACTGGATAATACCAAACTTATTTCTGGGCAAATCCCCAAAGAGTCAAAATTGATGATTAGAAAAACTTTTGTTGTGTCTAAAAATGTAGTTATAAAAAAATATGGTTCATTGTCAAACAAGAGTTTTAAATATTATCATAAACAATTTTGTAAGTACTTTGCTTGTGCTGGCATATAGTTGAATTCTTATGAATGGTACTTATAAAATATTTAAAGAAAAGAGATACACTTTATGATCAACGTAACAAAAACCTATCTGCCAGATAAAGAGAAATATAAAAAATATGTTGATGAGATTTATGAAAATGCTTGGATAATAAATGGTTAAGAAGATACTACATGTTTTATATAATGATAAATTTATTAATCCTTTTATTGACTTTATAAAAGATAATCAAATAGAGGGAGAACATATATTTCTTTATTTTGGGGGATCATCTAAAGAAGATTTTCCTTATGCCAAATATAAAAATGTATATGTGTTTGACTATGAAAAAAGCCGTTTAGATAGAGTAAAATATTCATTAAAATTTTTTCACCAGGCAGATCAAATTATTTTGCATAGTCTTATTAATCCCTATCTTGTACGTTTTTTATATTTGCAACCATGGTTACTTAAAAAGTGTTATTGGGTTATGTGGGGGGCGGATCTTTATTATCATACTATGGCAGAAAAAAATGAAATATATTATATACGTGAAAAGTGGCGAAAAAAAGTAATAGGAAATATGGCAGGGCTCATTACTTATATTAAGGGGGATTATGAGTTGGCAAAACAGTGGTACGGTGTTAAGGGGAAGTACTATGAGTGCTTTATGTATCCAAGTAATCTTTACAAAGAATATAATGTAAAAGAAAACGAACATGAAGAAATCAATATACTTCTTGGAAACTCTGCTGACCCTACTAATAATCATATTGAAATGTTAAAAAATCTTGAACAATATAAAGATGAAAATATAAAAATATGGGTACCTTTATCGTATGGAGATCAAGAACATGCCAAAAATGTTATTAAGAAAGGGAACGAAATATTTGGTGAAAAATTTCAGCCTTTAACCACATTTATGCCTTTTAACGAATATCTTGAATTTTTAGGAAAGATAGATATTGCTATCTTTGCACATAAACGTCAGCAGGCAATGGGAAATACTATTACTTTACTTGGACTTGGTAAAAAAGTTTATCTGGACAGTACCACAGTACAGTGGGACTTTTTTGATAAACATAAAGTAGAGGTATTTAATATCAATGAAATTGAATTGAAAAAACTAAGCATACCTTCCAAACACAAGAATCAGGAAAAGATAGAGCAGTTATTTTCAAAAGAGAGTTTGATATCGGGGTTAAAGGAAATATTTGATGTGTAAAAAGGTGCTGGTGATCGGTGGTGGAAAGTGGCAGGTTCCTATTATTCAGAAAGCAAAAGAGCTTGGGCATTATGTAATCTGCAGCAATTTATATGAGGACTCTGTCGGATTTGCATATGCTGATGAATCATATGTTGCCAATGTGCTTGATACTGAAATGAATTTGTCAATTGCCAAAAAAGTGAATCCTGATGCTGTTATAACTGATCAGAGTGATATTGCCGTGAAAACTGTAGCGTATGTATCTGAAACACTTGGCTTGAAAGGGATCGGGACCGATATTGCCGATCTTTATACGAATAAACTTCGTATGAGGCAGGAATTGAATATTCCTGGTCTTCATCATCCGCAATACAAAATATGTTGCTCAAAACAAGATGTGATCGATTTCTTTAAAAGTATTCAAAATGCGATCATAATCAAACCGTTAGCCAATCAATCCAGCCGGGGAATTTATAAAATCGTCAGTCAAACAGATATAGAAACTCTTTTTGATATCACAATGGGATTTTCAATTAATGGTCAAATATTGGCAGAGGAATATATTGGAGGTTTTGAGTTAACTGTAGAAGGATTTAAATCAAAAGATGATCATACAACACTGGCTGTTTCCAAAAAATCACACTATGCATCACTACCATCTGTTGCTCAGTCATTAACATATTTGAATGAATTTTCAGATTTTGACCGTTATGCATTAGAGAAGATCAATGATCAGTTGTTTGATCCTCTTTTATTTGGTATTACGCATGTTGAGTATAAATTTTATAATGGCAGATTCTACTTGATTGAAGCTGCTGTTAGAGGAGGAGGGACCAAAATATCTTCACATATTATTCCCATGGTCTCCGGAGTTGATGTTAACAGGCTTCTTATTGAGGAAGCATTAGGTAAACAGCCTGCAGTAATACAAAAGAGGGCTGAAGAAAAGTGTGTTATATTGAAGTTTTTTGATTTTCCCGTAGGTAAAGTGGCAAAAATAAACGGTTTGGATTATTTGACGAATAATGTAAATATTATAGATTTTGATTTTGAATTCAAAATTGGGGAGACTATTTCATCTCCTGATGATGACAGAAGCAGAATAGGATATTATATCGCTTGTGCAGATACGGAAGGGGAATTGATGAAGATTGTAGAAAATGTAGATAAAAAAGTATGGATAGACTATGTATAAAAAATTTGATTCTCATATACATTTTAATATAAATGCTTTAGATATAATCGAGGATTTTAAAGATCATGTTAATGCGTTGGAAGGATTTATACTGATTTTAAATACAATGAAAGAAAAAGAGATTTTCTTAGAACACTTTTTCTCTCAATTTCGGGAACAGTTTCCTTTATCTGTTATTGCATTCAGTTATGAATTGGCAAGTGAACCATTTATCAAATCTTTGATGAGCCGTGGCATAAGATTTGGTATTAAGCTGCATCCGCGTTTATCAAATATTACAAGAGACAAATTTCCTGATATCGCTGAAATTGTTGCAGAGATTGATCCGGAATTTATCATTGTTGATTGTTTCTATTATGGTTCAAATATGGATACACATACAAATTTGGATCTGGCAATTTTTATTGCAAAATATTTTCAAGAGAAAAATATTTTATTGGCTCACGGAGGAGGACATAAACTTTTAGAGTATATGTTGTATACACGAGAGTTGAATAATATCTATTATGACCTTTCACTTACTGTAAACTATCTTCAAAATACTTCAGTAAAACAAGATATGCTCAATTTTATTAAGTATAATTATCAAAGAGTCTTTTTTGGATCAGATTATCCGGATTTTAAAGTAGAAACTGCTGAAAAAGCATATCTTGATTTAATTGAACAGATCGAATTGAACGGCGAAGCAAAAGAAATGCTTTTCAGTAAAAATATTAAAGCATTTTTAAATATGGACGGAGGGGAAAAGAACAAATGAAAGATGAAATTATAGATTATATTAAACGTAACAGAGTCTCCTCTACAGAGATTGCAGACTGTTTGGGAAAAAAGGGTTCAATATTCAATGCTAATGCAATCAACCGTGGACATTTTGCTGTAGGTAATGTTTTTTATGCCTATGCAGTCAACGGTACAAACTGGGATGTACATGATCAGCTTCAGAAGGTAAAAGACAATGATATTGTCTTTGTAGAAGTGTTGGATACCTTGGATAAAGCGGTTTTTGGTGACCTCGTGTCAAAGTATCTTCTTTTGTATAAACAGGCAGGAGCCATTGTTACAAATGGTCTTTTAAGAGATGCTCCAAGATTGATTAAAGAGAATTGGAAAATATGGTGTAAAGGTTTTAACCCAGTAGGGTACATTAATGAAAAAATAGAGCTTAACAGTGAGCAGATTGATCAAGTAGAGAAAAATAGAATTTTTTATGATGGTGCTATTGCCGTATGTGATGATACCGGTGTGGTAATCATTCCAAAAGAGTTTCATAATAAAGATTTTCTGGAGAAAATCAAACTTATGGAAGAGCAGGAAGATATATGGTTTGAGTGTATAGACCGGAAGAAATACTCAACCTTTGAAACGGTGTGTTTAAAAAAATACTTGAATGACGGAAATGAAAAGTGATCCCTTTTAACAAACCTCCTTTAACAGGCAATGAACAGCAATACCTTATAGAATCGATAAAGAATCCAAAGATCTCAGGGGACGGTCTTTTTACCCAAAAGTGTCACCAGTGGTTTGAGGAAAAACTACAGTGTAAAAAAGCACTGCTGACCACCTCCTGTACCCATGCTTTAGAGATGGCAGCGATACTTATAGACATTCATTCCGGTGATGAAGTGATCATGCCCTCATATACATTTGTCTCTACAGCCAATGCTTTTGTACTTCGCGGAGCAAAGATCGTTTTTGTAGATATACGTCCCGATACACTGAACATAGATGAGAGCAAGATAGAAGCTGCCATTACAGACAAGACCAAAGCTATTGTACCTGTACATTATGCAGGTGTTGCTTGTGAGATGGATATTATTATGACATTAGCAGAGAAATATGGCTTATTTGTCGTAGAAGATGCTGCCCAGGGTATGATGAGTAGCTATAAAGGAAAGGCACTTGGAACCATAGGACACTTGGGAACATTCAGTTTCCATGAAACAAAAAATTATACCAGTGCAGGTGAGGGTGGTTTGCTTATTATCAATGATGAGCGTTTCATTGAACGTGCAGAGATCATTCGAGAAAAAGGTACGAATAGAAGTCAGTTTTTTAGAGGTATGGTGGACAAGTACTCATGGGTTGATCTTGGTAGCAGTTATCTGATGAATGATGTTAGTGCAGCTTATCTTTGGGGACAACTTGAAAAGGCAGAAGATATCAATAGTAATAGACTAAAAAGCTGGCAGATATATTTGGATGGTTTGCGTGAACTGGAGAAAGATAGACATATTGAACTCCCTGTAATACCACAAGAATGTATTCACAATGCACATATGTTTTATATGAAGGTAAAAGATTTAGAGACAAGAACAAAGTTGCTTGATTATCTAAAGCAAAATAATATTTCATCGGTGTTTCATTATGTTCCATTGCATACGGCACAAGCTGGTAAAAAGTTTGGAAGGTTTGAAGGGGATGATATATATACAACAAAAGAAAGTGAAAGGCTTGTAAGACTACCGATGTATTACGGATTGAATGTTACAGATATTAATAAAATTATTAAAATAATAAAAGCATTTTTTAAACAATTGTAAAAGTAATTGAATGAGCCTTAAACAAAAAGCACTTAGTGGTATTAAATGGACAAGTATCTCTTCAGTAGTAATCACTATCATACAACTGATTCAACTTTCGATCCTTGCACGATACCTTTCACCTTCAGACTTTGGTTTGATGGCTATTGTCTATTTTATCATTGGTTTTAGTGCCCAGTTTATTGACCTGGGGATCAGTGCATCCATTATTCACAAGCAGCATATTACACAAGTACAACTTTCAAGTTTATATTGGCTCAATATTGCATCAGGCATCTTCTTTTTTTTACTGTTGTATATCACTGCACCTTACATAGCAGACTTTTACCACGAAACTGAGCTGATTCCTATCATTCGGCTTGTTGCCTTGAATTTTGTTATATCAAGTTTTGGTACACAGTATGGTTTATTGTTCCAAAAAGCATTGCGTTTTAATACTATGGCAAAAATAGGCATATCGGGTGCTGTGGTTACATTAATAGTTGCCAGTGTACTGGCTATGAATGGTTTTGGTGTGTATGCGTTGGTGTATGCAGCCTTGGTTGGTGCACTTTTTGGTACATGTGTCAATATCAGCATAGGTATAAAAAATTATAAACCATCTTTTGTCTTTAACTGGAAAGAGATCACACCAATGATCTCTTTTGGTATGTTTCAGATGGGAGAAAAGAGTATTAACTATTTTAACTCTCAGTTTGATGTTTTACTTATCGGTAAATTGTTAGGAGTGGAAGCACTGGGTATTTATACGGTAGCAAAAAATCTTTCTATGAGACCGGCACAGATTATCAACCCTATTATTACCAAAGTGACATTTCCGGTTATGGCAAAAGTACAAAATGATACGCTTCAATTAAAAAATATCTATCTAAAAACAATTAACTATCTCTCTTCTGTCAATTTTCCGATCTATATACTGTTGGCAATTCTTGCAGAGCCTATTGTTCTCATATTATTTGGAGATAAATGGGAGAAAAGTATTGTTATTTTACAAATTCTTTCTATCTATGGTGCCATACGCTCTACTGGAAACCCTATTGGTTCTTTACAGCTGGCAAAAGGTCGAGCAGATATGGGGTTTTATTGGAATCTTGGATTATTCTTTTTTATTCCTTTAACCATTTATGTTGGTAGTTTGTGGGGATTGCTTGGTGTGGCATATAGTTTATTAGGACTTCAAACTTTTTTATCTATACCAAATTGGTATTTTATGGTAAGACTATTATGTGGTGCAAAGTTTAAAGAGTATTTTTGGCAGATAGTCAAACCATTGATCTTTTCTCTGGTTGGAGGAGTATTTGCATATGGAATCAGTTATTTACTTTCCATTGAAAATATGTATATTGAGAGTATTGTGATAGGTTTGGTTATGGGGGGGATTGTACTTATCCTGAATATACGGTTTAATAGAGAGTTTATAGATACATTGTTAGAATTGGTTGGGAGAAAATTATAATGGCTAAAATACTAATAATAACTAATCTTTACCCTGAAGATGCCGAAATTCCTTCTCTAACAGAAAAATCTGCGACAAGAGTTTCATGGGCGATCCACTATCTTGCGCAGGGGCTTGATCAGTATGGTATTACGATAACAAAAGTATTGCGACCACAATACGAAGTAAACTGGAGAGCACTTCAGTTTTCTAAGCAAAAATTTAGAACAGAGATAATAGAAGGTATTAAAGTAGAAACCCGTTCTTTTTTCAATGTAGCTAAATTGGGGGTAATTGTACGTAAAAGTGATAGAGAATATATTCGCTCTAGTATTGAAGGCATAGACCTAATCGTATCGCATATGCCTGATGATACTAAATTAGCTGCAGAGATACATAAAAAATTTGGAATACCATTTATTGCTGTACTCCATGAATATGATATACTTAACCTTGCGAGACAAAAAAAGCTTCTACCCTTTGCAAAAAATGTCTATGCACGGTCCTGGAGCATTAAGAGACGAGCAGAAGCACAGGGGATACCCATTGATGGTATTGTCTATTCTGGAATAGAAGAAAAATGGATTGTTGGTAAACAGAGTTTTACTAAAAATAGTAAAATTCACTTTATAACAGTAGCTGCATTGGTTAAAAGTAAGAATATAGACATTGTACTGCGTGCACTTTCTCAATTATCACATAAGATGACATGGGAATATACGATTGTTGGAGATGGTGAGGAATTTGAAAATCTACAACGGTTAATCGTTACTCTTGGATTAGAAAAGAACGTTAAAATGCTTGGTAAAAAATCAAGAGAAGAATGTTTGAAAGAGATGAGGAATGCAGATGTTTTTTTAATGCCAAGTGCTCCGGAAACATTTGGACTGGTGTATATAGAAGCTATGGCTTCAGGATGTATTGTTATATGTGCAAAAGGTGCCGGTGTGGATGGGATGATAATTGATGGGGGAAATGGTTATGTTGTAGAACCTGGTTTGGTGAATGCTTTACAAAATACTATAGAAAATCTATATTGTAAACCTCAAGATGAAATTGTACATAATAGTCTGAAAACGATAAAAAAATATACCATAACAAAAGCACAGAAAAACTATGCTGAAATCATAAAGAAGAATATTGTGTAGCCATACTTGATAAAAAGTTTTTGCTATAATGCACAATTGTAAAAAAGGAGAGGTAAAACCTCAATGAAAAACCTGTTGTTTAGTCTGTTGGCAGTTATATCTGTCTTTGGAACCTACTTTTTTCTGATCTCCTACGATCCTTTGGTACCGTTTCTCTGGTCACTGCTGTTTATTTACCTTTATGGGAAGAAGCATTTTTATATTGCGTTGAACTCCTACTTTATTTTGCTTCTCATTCTTTATGCGGACAAGCTTAACTTCGATGTCATTGGCATACGTTCACAGTTCGCCTACTCCTCTTTGGCACTCTTGGTGACGTTTATATTTGTATTTGTCTACCAGGAGCTTGCAGGCAAAAGAGGGAAGATCGCCACGGTCTTCAGTTATGTGGTTGCTACCGTTTTGTATGTGGTGCCGCTTTCGTTCATTATCTACAACTGGAACTTTGGTACGCAGATCACCGATGAAGCGGTCAATGCTGCGGCACAGAGCAATATGAATGAGTCCATTGAGTTCATTGTGAGTTCTTTCTCGCCGTTTTGGCTTGTGGTTATTTTGGCAGTGGCGGTGCTCATAGGCTATCTGCTGCTCAAGCAGGAGAAAAAAGAGACAGAGAAGATAGAGAAGTCGCTTCTGCTTTTCATTATGGTGGTATTTGCCAGTATTGTCCTGCTGCACTACAAAGAGATACGACTCTACAGTTACCTCAAACAGGGGGCAGAGAACTACAAGCAGGCACTGGCGATTTTTAAAAAGACCAAAGAGAAGCGTAAAGTGGTACTGAACAATCTTCAGGCAGAGAAGAAAGAGGAGGGCGAAACCTACATTGTCATCATCGGTGAGTCACTGAACAAACACCATATGGGGGTGTATGGGTATTTTAGAGATACCACACCGCTTCTTACAAAAGCGTACAAAAAGGATGGCATGCTGCGTTTTGACAATGTCTACTCCAATCATACGCACACCATGGAAGTCCTTTCACAGGCATTGACAGAGGCGAACCAGCAAAATGGTAAAAAGTACTTTGACTCTTTTTCCATTGTAGATATTCTTAACCGTGCAGGGTTTGAAACCTACTGGCTGAGCAATCAGGTGATGTATGGTACCTGGGACAACCTTGTCTCCATTATGGCGCATGATGCAGACCATCTGGTATCGCTTAACCATACAACAGGGCAGCGTGTTTCCACACAGCATTACGATGATGTTCTTGTCGGTGAGGTGAAGAAGGTACTTGCGCAAAAAACCAGGAAGAACCGAGTGATCTTTGTGCACCTGATGGGGAGCCATGTCGACTATGCATCGCGCTATCCTGCTGAAAAATACACGGTATTTGACGGAGACCTGAACAAAAGTGTATTTGGGGATCTTGCCGGTATTTCGTGGGAGCGACGCATCAAAGATCTGCTCAAGCGCAGAACACCGCTCAAACAGTTCCTCAGAGAAGCGAGCGGGAAACAGAGAGATGACATCAACCACTATGACAACAGTGTGCGCTACAACGATGAGGTGGTAGGTTCCATCCTTAAACTGCTTGAAGCACAAAACGGGGTGAGAGGATTTGTCTACATGTCTGACCATGCCGATGATGTCATTGGCGGCCTGGGGCATAACGCTTCGGTATTTACCTATGAGATGAGCCAGATCCCTCTTTTGGTCTGGCTTTCTCCTGAGTACAGGGAAAAATACCCTCAAAAGTACAACCTGTTAAAGCAGCACAGCGAAACACTCTTCTCCAATGATCTGTTCTACGATACACTGGTAGGTCTTTTCGATGTCAATACAACCCACTACAACCCGGAATGGGATCTCAGTTCTCCAGAGTATGAACTCGATGCAAACAAAGCACTTATTCTGCATGGAAAAAAACACTACGCAGACAAAGCAAATATCCGTTGGTGGCAAAAAACCAATACAGCGTATTTGAGAGAGCATAACCTCTCCAGCCGTGTTTTCCCGCACCGGGTTGATTCTATAGGAAAACTTAAAGATGTGTGGAATGCAGGCTTCCGTTCTTTTGAAGTAGATGTGATCTTCAACAAACAGTCGGGAAAATTTGAAGTGGGACACGATGAAGGGGTGATGGATCTGGCACATTTCCTTTCCTCTGTAGACTACGCTCAAATACAACGTATATGGCTGGACTTTAAAAACCTGAATGCAGACAACTACAAAGCGGCACTGCAACGATTGGAGATATTGGATAAGAAGTATGGGATCAAAAAGAAAAGCATTGTCGAGTCGCATATGAAGCCTGCACCGGTCTTTGAAACGTTGCACAATGCAGGGTGGCATACCTCATGTTACCTCTCTACAGCAACCATCACCAAGCTTCTGCAGGGGAAAGATAAAACCAAAATGAAACAGGAAGCAGAACGTCTTGCCAAACAGCTCAACGCACAGCACTTTTCAGCAGTCTCTTTTGACCGACGGCTCTACCCGTTTGTCAAACAGCATCTGGAACCGCTGCTGGAGAAAAAGGTGGTTTACCATACCTGGTGGGGACCCAATCTTTATGATGCAGACTTCGTAGCCAAACTGCAAAAAGATGAACTGTTCAAAGATGATCGTGTGAAGACGATTTTGTGCCGATTTAAGTCGAAGTATGATTATTGATAGATAAAAGTATTTTTTTATTTCAATACAAAATCTATGGTACAATATTTTACATGGAAAATAGAAGTATAGGATGCAAACTATTAAATTTAATGTGAAAATCAGCTCCTGAAATGGAGGTCTAAGTTGGCAATATTCATTGAAAATGACAAAGGTAAAAAGCATGGGAAAAGAGCAGATACTTTTATATCTATCTCAAATCAAAGATGACCTTGTAAAAAACGGGATTGAAAAAATTGGTCTTTTTGGCAGCTATGCAAAAGATAAGGCCGATCTTTACAGT
>Ga0256843_1003399_pt1 | contig 11070 bp, 13 predicted proteins | sample AlvinellametaG_FD_191572 | JGI IMG/M metagenome (GOLD analysis project Ga0256843, IMG submission 191572) | Pompeii worm associated microbial communities from hydrothermal vent at the East Pacific Rise, Pacific Ocean - Alvinella | ecosystem: Host-associated > Annelida > Integument > Unclassified ... | reverse complement strand
CTCTACGTCAGGTTCGTCTCCTACTCCCCGCTCCTCGCAATGGCCGCCTCCATAAACCTGTGGCTGGCGTTCTTCAACCTCCTTCCCTTCCCGCCGCTCGACGGTTCAAAGGTCGTAAGGTGGAACGCCGGGATATGGGCCCTCGCCATAGGCATCTCCTATGTTCTCTACCGCCTCCTCATGTGAAGGGTTAAATACTCCGGGGAGCACTTCAGGGTGGTGGTTGTGATGGAATACAAGTCACCGATAGGCGTGGAGGTAAACCCCAAGACCGGCGTTATCCCCGGGGCCAAGAAGCTCGTTAGAAGGCTCAGCGACCTTAGGGGCTACTTTTTCGATGAAAAAGCTTACGAGGAGCTCTTGAAGGATGACCCGGTTGTCTACGAGGTCTACGCGGTTGAGCAGGAAGAGCGGGAGGGCGACCTCAACTTCGCGACGACCGTACTCTACCCGGGCAAGGTCGGAAAGGAGTTCTTCTTCACCAAGGGCCACTTCCATGCCAAAGCCGACCGGGCCGAAATCTACTACGCCATCAGAGGGAAGGGCGGAATGCTCCTCCAGACGCCCGACGGAAAAGTCGAGTGGATTCCTATGGAGCCGGGGACGGTGGTCTACGTTCCGCCCTACTGGGCCCACAGAACGGTCAACACGGGCGACGAACCCCTCATCTTTCTGGCAGTCTATCCGGCCGATGCGGGCCATGACTACGGCTCGATAAAGGAGAAGGGCTTTGCCAAGCTCGTGGTTGAGGAGGACGGCGAAGTCAAGCTCGTGGACAATCCAAGATGGCTTTGAGCCCTTTTCTCTTCCACCGCAACCCTTATTAGGCCCGGGCACATAACACTCCCGGTGATATAAGGTGTCATGGGACGACCTTTACGCTTCTGCCCTCGAGATGGTCAGGGCGGGCATCGGTGGGGTCGGGAGCGTTCTCCTGGCGTACAACACCAACGTTGACGCGCTCCACCACCTCCGGGGAGACGACCTCAAGGCGAGGATTAAGGCGGCCGGAAGGGAAGAGGTCCTGCGGTACTCTGAGGAGCTCCCCGCGAGTATAAAAAGCGTCCCCCAGCTGCTCGGCTCAATCCTCTGGAGCGTCAGGCGGGGCAAGGCCGCCGAGCTGTTCGTGGAAAACGGGCCAGTTCGCACCTACATGCGGCGATGGGGCTGGGACGAGCTTAGGATGGGCGGGCAGGCCGGCATAATGGCCAACCTCCTCGGGGGAGCCTACGGCGTTCCGGTCATAGTTCACGTCCCCCAGCTTTCCCGCATTCAGGCGGGCCTCTTCAGGGACGGGCCGATTTACGTGCCGAAGGTCGAAAACCGCGGCCTCAGCTTCGTTCATCCTCGGGAGTTCGGAGGCGATGAGGATGACTGCTTTCACTACATCTACGAGTTCCCGCGCGGCTTCAGGGTTCTCGACTTCGAGGCCCCGCGGGAGAACCGCTTTATTGGAGCTGCCGACGACTACAACACGACCCTCTTCATCCGCGACGAGTTCTGCCTCCATTTCGACTGGATAGCGTCGAAGGTGGACCTCGCGGTAATCAGCGGCCTCCAGGCCCTAACCCGCGAGAACTACCGGGGGCCCTTCGAGACGGTACGGGAGCACATTGAGGCTCTCAACGAGAAAAGCATTCCCGCCCACCTTGAGTTCGCCTTTACGCCTGACAAGACCGTGAGAAAGGCCATCCTGGACCTGCTTCCCGCTTTCTGGAGCGTCGGCCTCAACGAGGTCGAGCTGGCCTCGATAATGGAAGTGATGGGCGAGAAGGGGCTTGCCGAACGGCTCCTCGCCGGCGACCCGGCCGACCCGATAGCGGCGACCGAGGCGATGCTGAAACTCGCCGGGAGGACCGGGGTTAGGAGGATTCACTTTCACACCTACGGCTACTACCTCGCTCTGACGGCTTACAGGGGCGAGTTCGTCCGCGATGCGCTCCTCTTCGCGGCTTTAGCGGCGGCGGCGAAGGCCAAGCTCGGTGACGTTCCATCGATAGACGAGGTTGTCAAAGCCATTGACGTCCCCGTGAACGAGAAGGTAAAACCCGTCGAAGAAGCCCTCGCCAGGGAGTACGGGATGAGAAGAGGAATCGCCGAGGTCAGCGGCTACCAGCTCGCATTCGTGCCGACGAAGCTCGTGGAGAGGCCGAAATCGACCGTTGGAATTGGCGACACCATCTCGGGCTCGGCCTTCGTGGGGGAGTTCGCGCTCCGGGGCAACGGCTAAGCATATAAGCCCCGCCGACAAATTTGGGAAGGTGGTATCATGAAGACAGTCATCCTCGCGGGGGGGAAGGGGACCCGGCTGTGGCCGCTCAGCAGGGAATTGATGCCGAAGCAGTTCATAAAACTTTTCGAAGACAGGTCGCTGTTCCAGAAGACCCTCGAACGGGCGGTTCTGTTCTCAAAACCTTCAGAGATATTCGTGGTCACCAACGAGGCCTACAGGTTCAGGATACTTGACGATCTGCGTGAGCTCGGCGTGGAGATCCCCGAGGGGAACATACTCCTCGAGCCGGCGGCAAAGAACACACTGCCCGCAATCCTCTGGGCGACGCTCAGAATAGAGGAGGAGTTCGGCGACTCTATCGTTGCGGTCCTGCCCAGCGACCACCTGATCGAGGTTAACGAGGCCTACGAAAGGGCCTTCGAGAATGCGGAGAAGCTGGCAGGGGAGTACCTCGTCACGTTCGGAATCCAGCCGACGAAACCCCACACCGGTTACGGCTACATAAAGCCGGGCGAGAAGATTGAATCGGACGGACGGGTGGTCGGTTATCGCGTTGAGGAGTTCAAGGAGAAGCCCGACCTCGAAACGGCGAAGCGCTACGTCGAGAACAACTACCTCTGGAACAGCGGGATGTTCGCCTTCTCCAGCTCGCTCTTCATCGATGAGGTCAGAAAACACGCCCCGGACGTCTGGGATGCCTTTGAGGGCGGAGGGAGCATCGAGAAGGTTTACAACCGCGTTCCGGATATAAGCATCGACTACGGGATCATGGAGAAGACCGATAAAGCCGCCGTTGTCCCCCTCAGGGCGAAGTGGAGCGACCTCGGCAGCTTCGACGCAATATACGAGGTCCTCGAGAAGGACGGAGATGGAAACGCGGTGAGGGTCAGCGGGCACAGGGCCATGTACATAAACCTCTCCTCCAAGCGTAACCTTGTTATGACGAAACGGCTGACCGCAACGATCGGTGTGGAGGACATGATAATAGTCGACACCGACGACGCCCTCCTGATAGCCCACAGGGGGGAGGCCCAGAAGGTCAAGGAGGTCTTCAGGATACTGAGGGAAAAGAACGACGAACGGGCCCTGATCCACAGGACAGCCTACCGGCCGTGGGGGAGCTACACCGTCCTCGAGGAGGGTGAGCGGTACAAGATAAAGCGCCTCACAGTCCTTCCCGGCAAGAAGCTCTCCCTCCAGATGCACTACCACCGCTCCGAGCACTGGGTTGTCGTGAGGGGAACCGCAAAGATCGTCGTGGGGGACAGGGAAGTGCTCCTCCGGCCCGGGGAGAGTACGTTCATTCCGGCCGGCGTTAAACACCGCCTTGAAAACCCGGGGAGGGTCGTTTTGGAGGTCATAGAGACCCAGATTGGAGAGTACCTCGGCGAGGACGACGTGGTCCGCTTCGAGGACGAGTTCGGGAGGGCCTGAGATGGGAGGTATCAAAAAACCCGAGGGTGAGTGCGGGGACCGGTGGGAGCGCTTCAGCGGGAGGGTATCGTCGCTCTCAATGGCGCTGCTACCCACTCTCCTCTTTGTCCTGATCATGTCGTACGTTATCGTCGTTGGCCTTCAGAACGCCAACTTCACCTTCACTGTCAACGGCGAACAGGTCACCTTCAGGTACCCCAGCGTTGCAGTCCCCCTCAACTACGGGGCCGTCAAAAACGCGGTTATCTACCTTTTCGGGGCGATAGTCCTCGGGCTTCCAATACCGCTGTTGTCCGGCAAGCTCGAGCCCCTGAAGATCGCAGTGAGTCTTGTCCAGGCCGGGGCGTTTGTCTACGGCCTCTACACCTTTGTCTCGATGATAATCCAGCTCGCGAACTCTCTGGCATGAGGTGATAGCATGGGAAAGCTCTTCGGAACGTTCGGTGTCCGCGGAATAGCCAATGAAAAGATAACGCCCGAGTTCGCCCTCAGGATGGGCATGGCCTTCGGGACGATGCTCAGGCGCGAGGGCCGGGAAAGACCGCTGGTCGTCGTCGGCAGGGACACGCGCGTCAGCGGCGAGATGCTGAAGAACGCCCTCATAAGCGGCCTGCTGAGCGTCGGCTGTGACGTCATCGATACCGGAATCGCACCGACCCCCGCAATCCAGTGGGCCACCGCTCACTTCAACGCCGACGGGGGCGCGGTGATAACCGCCTCCCACAACCCGCCCGAGTACAACGGGATAAAGCTCCTCGAGCCGAACGGGATGGGCCTCCAGAAGGAGCGGGAAGCGGTTGTCGAGGAGGTCTTCTTCAAAGAGGACTTTGAGAGGGCCCGGTGGGACGAAATCGGCGAGGTTCGCGAGGAAAATATAATCGGGCCCTACATCGAGGCGATAAAGAGCAGAGTGGACGTTGAGGCAATCAGGAGGAGAAGGCCATTCGTCGTCGTTGACACCTCCAACGGCGCGGGCTCTCTAACGCTGCCCTACCTCCTGCGCGAGCTCGGCTGCAAGGTCGTCAGCGTTAATGCGCATCCGGACGGCCACTTTCCGGCAAGGAACCCGGAGCCCAACGAGGAGAACCTCAGGGACTTCATGAAAATCGTCAGGGCGCTGGGGGCCGATTTCGGGGTTGCCCAGGACGGCGACGCCGACAGGGCAGTCTTCATAGACGAGAACGGCCGCTTCATCCAGGGTGACCGGACCTTCGCGCTCGTTGCGGATGCAGTTTTGAAGGAGAACGGCGGCGGCCTGCTCGTAACGACGGTGGCGACCTCCAACCTGCTCGACGATGTCGCGAAGAGGAACGGCGCGAGAGTCATACGCACGAAAGTCGGCGACCTCATCGTTGCCCGCGCGCTCCTCGAGCACGCCGGAACCATCGGCGGCGAGGAGAACGGCGGCGTAATCTTCCCCGACTTCGTCCTCGGGCGGGACGGAGCGATGACGGTGGCTAAGATTGTCGAGATTTTCGCGAAGAGCGGAAAGAAGTTCAGCGAGCTGATTGATGAACTGCCGAAGTACCACCAGTTCAAGACGAAGAGGCACGTCGAGGGCGACCGGAAGGCGATAGTTGCCAAGGTTGCGGAGCTCGCCGGGGCGAGAGGATACGAGACGGACACGACCGACGGCACGAAGATACTCTTCCCGGACGGCTGGGTCCTTGTCAGGGCGAGCGGGACGGAGCCGATAATAAGGGTCTTCAGCGAGGCGAAGAGCGAGGAGAAAGCTAAGGAGTACCTTGAGCTCGGGCTGAGGCTTTTGGAGGAGGCCCTGCACTGATTCCCGGGCCCCGAATAGCCTTTATAAACCCTTTTCCATACTTTACTGGGGAACACAATGGACGGGACAACCATTTTTATAAACGCACTTGCATTAGTCTGCCTCGCCATCGGGTTCAAAAAGGACCCTGCAAAGGCGAAGCTCTCCCTGAAACTCGCCGCAAAGTCCTTCGTGAGGATTCTTCCCACGATGCTCGCCATAATCCTGATAATCGGCCTGATGTCCGGCTTCGTGCCGCCGAAGACCATCTCCCGCGTCGTCGGAAGGGACGCCGGCTTTCTCGGGGTTCTGACCGTCGCCCTGCTCGGCGCCGTGCTCCAGATACCCTCCCTCATAGCCTTCCCGCTCGCGGCCTCCCTGCTCAAAATGGGGGCTTCACTGACCTCCGTCGCGGTCTTCATAACGACGCTGACGATGATTGGCTTCGTGATGCTGCCGCTCGAGATTAGAATCCTTGGAAAGCGCTTCGCCCTGCTCAGAAACGCCCTCAGCTTCATCATTGCAATCCTAATCGGCCTGCTGATAGGGGTGATACTATGAAGGGGAAGCCCCAGAAACGCCGGCAAAACCAGAAAAACCAGAAAAAGGCGTTCCTGCGGGACGTCCTGTTCCTCGGGGTCGTCGCCCTGTTAACGGCGGTGCTCCTCCTGATGTTCCCGGAAAAGAGGGCCCCCGTCTTCTCGGCCTCCAGGAACTTCCTCGTGGAGATGCTCCTCGTCCTGCCCGCGGTGACGGTGCTGATGGGCCTCTTCTCGGTCTTCGTCCCGGACGAGCTCATCGTGAGGTACCTCGGAAGGAGCTCCGGGCTGAAGGGCATGCTCCTCGCCATCCTCCTCGGGGCCTTCCCAACGGGCCCGCTCTACGTGGCGTTCCCGATAGCGGCGTCCCTGCTCAAGAAAGGCGCCCGCGTCGCCGGCGTCGTTGCCTTCCTCTCCGCATGGGCCTGCATAAAGATTCCGCAGGAGCTGATGGAACTCCAGTTCCTCGGCGTCCGCTTCATGCTGGCGAGGCTCTCCCTCACGATAGTCTTCGTGCTGGCCATGGGGCTGGTCATGGAACAGCTCCTCGGCAGGGAGATGAGGGACGTGCCGGGGGCTCCGGGGGAGAGCTGAGGGGCTACTCCCCTGACCTATTTTTTCTGCCCCGTGATGAGCCCCCTCAGTATCTCCGCCGCCTCCTCAACGCTCAGCGGGACCTCCTCGATATCCAGGAGGTGAAAAAGCCTGAGTATCTCCGGAACGTCGAGGTTTGCCCGCTCTATGAGCTCCGGCCTTGAGAACAGCTCCCTCGGGGTCCCCTCAAATAGGACCTCACCGTTGACCACGTAAACCCTGTCCATCATCCGCATAAGCCGGAGGTCGTGGGTGACGACGACAACGGTCTTTCCCTCCCCTTTCCAGCGGCTGATCATCTCCAGCACGAAGTTTCTGTTCCGCAGATCGAGGTCCCTCGTCGGTTCATCGAGGAGCAGAACCTCGGGCTCCATGCTGGTCACGCAGGCTATCGATGCCTTCTTCTTCTCGCCCCCGCTGAGGGAATAGGGGTGTCTGTCGGCCAGCTTCTCTATCCCGAGCCTCTTCAGTTCTTCTCTCGCCCGCCTCAGGCCCTCTTCCTTCCCCCACAGGTGTATCGGACCGAAAGCAACATCCTCCAGGACCGTGGCGCTGAAGAGCATGACGTCCGGATTCTGGAAGAGGAAGCCGACTTTCCGCCGGAATTCCCGGTCTGTCATCGTCTCCTCCGTTACTGGTTTTCCCTCGAAGAGTATCTCGCCCTCGGTAGGGATTATCAGGGCATCCATGAGCTTGAGGAGGGTGGTCTTTCCGGCGCCGTTCGGTCCGACTATTCCAACGGCCTCTCCCCGCTCCACGTAGAGGCTCACACCGCGGAGGGCCCATTCTCCCGTTGGATACCTGTAAGAGACGTTCTCAAGCTGATAAACTTTCATGGCAATCCCCTCGTGAGCACTATCGCCAGGATTACCACCGCCACTGTAAAGGCCGAGAAGGCGTAGTCCACGCCCCCAAACCGAAACTCCCCGACTGGCTGAACCTCGTTGTCGTATCCCCTCGAAAGCATGGCGTAGTATATGTCCTCACCGAGCGAGTTGGCCTTTATAAACGTGGCCCCAATATGCTTTCCGGCCTCCTTCCAGCTCTCGACCATCCCCAGCTCACCTGCGAGCCTCGCCCTTCTCGCATGCATCGCGTCGAGCAGAAGCTTGGAGAGGAGGAATATGTAGCGGTAGGTCAGCGTTGCTATAGTTATCACCATCCCGGGAACCCTGAACGAAGCGAGGGCTGAGATTATCTCGTTCCATCTGCTCGTCATCGTAAAGAGCACTGCATAGGAGACTGCGGTGGCCACCCTCACGGTGAACAGGACAGCCCAGTGGATACCTTCCCATGTAGCGGTTAGGCCGAGGGGCAGCTTGAAGGCCACCTCGCCGGGAATCATGAAAATCGAGGGGACGGCTATTATACCCGTGAACACCGGCACGAAGACCCACACACGCCTGGTGAAGTCCTTTACCGGCAGGTTTGAGAGGAGTGCGAGGAGGAGGGCGAGGACGTAGAACGCCAATATCAGCCGGAGGTTCTGGAGGGAGACCACGGTCGCGACGAGAACAACGAGGGAGACGACCTTCAGCCGGGGGTCTACCCTCTGAAGCAGGCCATCTCTCCTTGCGTACCTCTCCGAAAATACGGCATCGGTCGTGAACTCAAGCACTTCCTTAGCGGTTTCCTCCAGAAAACCCATTTCGACCACCAAAAATAGAGGTCAGGAGGAGGTGCCCCTCCCCGCAACAAACCGGACAATGGCGTAGTAAACAGCCACAACCAGCGCCGTCCCCACTATGGCAGATATCACGTACCCCAGAGAGGCGTGGAGCTTGTCCTCCCATCCCGGGACGTTGTAGTCTGGAAGGATGGCGTGGTTCCAGATTGCCGAGAGCTTTTCCATGCCGGGCAGTCTGTGACCCACCATGTGCTCGACCGTCTGAACGTCCCACTCCCCCCATGCGTCGTCGTAGTTCCAGACCAGCAGTATCCCTATCGGGGAGAGGATCATCATGACGCCTACGATAACGAGGAGGGTTTTCGTAACCTTGTCCATGCGCTCACCCCCGGCTCCTCATCAGTGTCCTCATCTCAAACAGGTCCGGCCTGCTCTTCTTGACGTACCAGACCACAGCGCTCGTGACCACCGCGGCGGCGGGGCCCGCTGTTACGAGGTGGGCTATCGCCATGGCGGGGACTGAGACGCTCAGAGGGTACGGGCAGTAACCCGGCTGTATGTAGGGCTGGATTCCAAGTTCAATACCAGCCATTATCGCCGCGGTAACTATGCCGACATAAGCCCCTATTCCAGCGGATACGACCTCATTGAGCTTGAGCTTGCTGGTCAGAAAACGGTAGGTGTAGTAGCCCACGAAGGGCAGGACGACGCCCATGTTGAAGACGTTGGCCGCGTAGGTTGTGATGCCCCCGTCCCCGAAGAACAGGGCCTGGATGAGGAGCACAATCGTCAGTGACACTGTCGCCGCCCACGGACCGATGAGTATCGCTATTATCGTCCCGCCGACGATGTGGGCCGTTGTGCCGCCGGGCACGGGCATGTTGTACATCATCACGAGAAATGAGAACGCTGTGAGCACCCCGAGAAGGGGAACCTGGCTTGGTTTCAGGTTTTTAAGCCATCTGAAGGCTTTGTACCAGATCGGTATCATTATCAGGTAAAAGAACGCACAGGTGTAGGGGCCGAGGTATCCGTCAGGGATATGCAACTTCACCACCCTCCTTCGCGATTTCGTGTTATCAATGACCTAAATGGTGTTATCCTATAAAAAATTTTTTGAAAGGAGTGTTACCAACCCTTGGTTTGCAACCGGACAGGACAGACAAGGGAAAAGCAGAAAAGAGGTTACAGGTACCCCCTGTCCTCTTCCTCGTGGCTGGGGGGCAGCTGCTGTTCAAGCATCGCCCTCTGCATCTCCTGTACCTTCTGGAGGATTTCCTCGGTCTCCCTTGCCCGTTCGTCGAGGGCGCTCATGTCGAGCTCTATCCCGAGTATCTTCGTAACGGCAGAAATAACGGATTTCGCCGCCTTCGCGTCCACGATGTATCCGAGGCTCTCGCCGAGCAGGCTTATCCCGTACATCGAGCGGAGCTTCCCCAGTCCGAGGAGAAGACCTGCCGCTCCGACTATCGCTCCGCCCTCGTCCTCACGCCAGATGACCTCCACCTCGCAGCCCTCGAGCTTCTCCCTGTAGTGGTCAACGAGCTCCTCGTGTGTTACCGCCGCTAAGACCCTCGGTTCTCCCTGCAGTTCGGGAACCTGGTAGCCGCCCATGGTGATGATCTCCCTGACGCCGAACTCCTCCACGAAGTCGAGCATCTTTCCGACGACCTCGTAGTGTCCGGGGCTGTCGGTGGGCGGGACCTGCTGGTCGCCGGTGATGATTATTATGTCCCTGCCGTTTTCCTCGGGGTTCTTCCAGTAGTAGAACTCGTTCTTCATGAGGTCGACTATCGAGCCCCGCTTTATGAGAACCTGGTGCATGAAATGGGGCGAGTAGAGCTCGGCGAACTTAACCGCGTTGAGCTCCTGGATCAGGTGGTCAGCAGCGAGCTTTCCAACGAGCCCTATGCCGGGCAGTCCCTCTATGAAGACGGGGTCCCTGAGCTGGGGCCTCTCAAGGACGTAAATGGTGGTTTCCTTCATATCAATCCCTCCTCACGAGCCCAAGCTGCTCGCGCTTGAGCCTCCTGCGGTACTCCCCGTAGGGGTCCTCGGGCGAAAAGCGCGGCGGATGGGCTACCTTAGTCTTGGTCCCGCAGACCGGACAGACCTCCTTGAGGGTGTATCTGCCGCACTTCGGGCACTTCTTTATGCGGAACCTCATGCCGATCCCCTTCAGGCGCCTCTCCTCTTGACCTTCTTTATGCGCTTCTCCTTCCTGATGAGGGTCGCCTCACCGCCAGCTTCCTTTATGACCCTGAGGATTTCCTCGGCTATGCTCTCCAGGACCTCCTCGGCCTTGTAGTAGTCCGGCGCCGTTATGTCTATCCTGTACCTCGGCGCCCCCTGGTAAGAGAACTTGACGTCTATCTCCTTCTCTTCGTTGGCCCTGTCGCGCGCCCTTATAAGGGCCTCCTTGATTATCTCAACGCCGTTCGGCTTCGGAACCGTTATCTCGAACTCCGCATCGATAGTGACCGTCGGAATCTCAACGTAGGCCTCTATTATCGGCTTCAGAGCCTCTATCCACTCGTCGCTTATGAGGTCCTTGAGAACCTCCATTCCGTTCTGGGCGGCGTCCTCGAAGGCCGCGTAGACTTCCCCGTACTCCTCCTCGAGCGGAACCCAGACCTCCTTCCAGGCCGTCTCGAAGTCCTTGCCTATCTTCTCAGCGGCCATCTTGAGAAGGTTCTCGGCCTTCTGGGCGCGCTTGTACTCCTGGAGCTTGGCCTTCCTCTGCTGCTGGTTGACGCGCTTGAGGCTGAGGTCTATGTGCCCCTTGCTCGGGTCGACGCGGATGACCTTGACGACGACCTTCTGGCCCTCCTTGACGTAGTCCCTCACGTTTTTGACCCACGTCGAGGCGACCTCGCTT
>Ga0256843_1003397_pt1 | contig 11079 bp, 10 predicted proteins | sample AlvinellametaG_FD_191572 | JGI IMG/M metagenome (GOLD analysis project Ga0256843, IMG submission 191572) | Pompeii worm associated microbial communities from hydrothermal vent at the East Pacific Rise, Pacific Ocean - Alvinella | ecosystem: Host-associated > Annelida > Integument > Unclassified ... | reverse complement strand
CTTGATGGCCTGCAGGATCTGGCTGACGAGGCAGAGCTCGTTGATAAGTTCCTGGCCATGAAGCGGGGCGCGGTCCTGAACCGGATCGAGGGGTTTCCCTCGGAAAACCGCCAGGTGCTCCATACCGCTGTCCGCGATGTCTTCCGGGAGCAACCCGACCATCCCGAGGCCACCGGCCAGGCCAAAGAGCAGCTTGCGCGCCTGCGGCGATTTCTCGATGAGCTGGCGGACGGGACTATAAGTAATGACCAGGGCCAGCCGTTCGACACCATGGTACAGGTGGGAATAGGCGGCTCGGATCTGGGGCCCCGGGCACTGTGTCTGGCGTTGAACGCATACGCCCTGCCCGGCCGGCGGGTCCGGTTCATCGCCAATGTGGATCCGGACGATGCCAGCGCTGTTCTGGCGGATCTGGATCTCTCGCGGACCCTGGTCAATGTGGTTTCCAAGAGCGGCACCACCCTGGAAACCAGAACCAATGAGGCATTGGTCCGGGAGGCCTTTGTCCGGGCCGGTCTGGATCCCAAACGTCATTTTGTCGCCGTGACCGGTGCTGGCAGCCCCATGGATACGCCCGACCGGTATCTTGCCACGTTTCACATGTACGACTATATCGGCGGCCGTTATTCAGCTACCTCAATGGTCGGCATGGTTATCCTCGGCTTTCTGCTCGGCCATGAGCAGGCAGAGCGGATTCTGGCCGGCGCCCATGCCATGGACCTGGCTGCCGAAGAGCGGGATATCAGAAACAATATTCCGCTGCTCATGGCCCTGCTCGGTATCTGGAACCATAATTTCCTCGGTTATCCTACCGTGGCCATCCTACCCTACAGCCAGGCACTGCTCAGGTTCCCGGCCCATTTGCAGCAGTGCGACATGGAGAGTAACGGAAAATCCGTAACCCGCCAGGGCAACCTGGTGCGCTGGCGGACAGGCCCTGTGGTCTGGGGCGAACCGGGCACCAATGGCCAGCATGCCTTTTATCAGCTGCTGCACCAGGGAACGGAGATCGTGCCCGCGGAATTTATCGGCTTTCGCCGCTGTCAGTATGCAGGGGATCTTGAGGTGGGCGGCAGCACAAGCCAACAGAAACTGATCGCCAACATGCTGGCCCAGTCCCTGGCCCTGGCCCTGGGCAAGACAGATGAGAACCCGAACCGTTATTTCCCCGGAAACAGGCCAAATCTGCTGCTCATTGCCGATTGGCTTGACCCCTTCACCATGGGCGCCTTGCTCGCCCTCTATGAACATAAAATTGCCTTTCAGGGCTTCTGCTGGAACATCAATTCATTTGATCAGGAGGGGGTACAGCTTGGCAAGATCCTGGCCAATCGGCTGCTGGATGAACTCTCCGGTCAGAATAAGGCGCACAAAACTTCTGCCGCCGACGCGTCCGAAAAAATTCTTTTACGGCTGGTTGGAGTCGGATAAACAGCGAGCGAAACTCCTTGCAGCTCCTCTTTTGCCGGGACCTGGAATTGTGCTTTTATATTGACAAAATCAGGACGTCCGGGTAGTCTTTCTCGCTGAATAACCGTTCAACATGGCGCCCTGAACGGTCATTCAATGTGGTATTGCCTCGAGTGAGGTTAACACCCTGTTATCAATATAATTTGTTGTTTAGGTAAAAGTTGTTTATAAAAAATGAACGAGGAGGAACACTGATGGCAAAGCATGACACGCCGATGTTGGATGAGCTGGAAAAAGGTCCGTGGCCGAGTTTCGTCAGCGACATGAAGCGGCAGGCAGAGACCCATCCGGAATGCTGGGACATTCTCGGACAGCTCGAACTGTCGTACAAGGATAAAATCACCCACTGGAAGCACGGCGGCATTGTCGGTGTTTTCGGTTATGGTGGTGGTATTGTCGGTCGGTATTCCGATGTTCCGGATCAGTTCCCCGGTGTTGAGCATTTTCACACCGTGCGCGTCAACCAGCCGGCAGGTCTCTACTACTCCACCGAGAACCTGCGCGCGCTCATGGATCTGTGGGACAAGTATGGCTCCGGCATGACCAATATGCACGGTTCCACCGGTGACATGATTCTGCTGGGAACCCGCACCGAAAACCTTGAGCCACTGTTCTGGGATCTGACCCATGATCTGGGCCAGGATCTCGGTGGTTCCGGTTCCAACCTGCGGACGCCTTCCTGTTGTCTTGGCGAGTCCCGTTGTGAATGGGCCTGCTATGACACCCAGGATATCTGCTACGCCCTGACCATGCATTATCAGGACGAGATCCATCGTCCCGCCTTCCCCTACAAATTCAAATTTAAATTTTCCGGCTGCGCCAATGACTGCGTTGCCGCCATCGCCCGTTCCGACTTTGCCGTGATCGGTACCTGGAAAGATGACATCCAGATCGATCAGGCTGCGGTCAAGGAATACATCGCCGGTAACTATCCCGCCAATGGTGGCGCCCACAAGGATGGCGACTGGGGTCCCTTTGACATCAAGAAAGAGGTTATTGATCTCTGTCCCACCGAGTGCATGTGGATGGAAGGCGATGAGCTGAAGATAGACAACTCCGAATGCAACCGCTGCATGCACTGCATCAACGTCATGCCGCGCGCCCTGCGTCCCGGTAAGGAAAAGGGCGCTACCATCTGCATCGGCGCCAAGGCCCCGATCCTGGACGGTGCCCAGTTCGCAACCATGGTTATCCCCTTTATCGAGGTCTCCAAGGACAACGAGTACGAGAACGTGATCGACGTCATTGAGCAGATCTGGGATTGGTGGATGGAAGTCGGTAAGAACCGCGAGCGCGTTGGTGAGACCATGCAGCGTGTCGGCCTGCCCACTTTCCTGAGCGTTATGGAGGTTGAGCCCATTCCGCAGCATGTCAAGGAACCGCGTTCCAACCCCTATGTCTTCTGGAAGGAAGAAGAGGTCCCGGGTGGCTGGGAACGTGATATCGTTGAGTTCCGTAAGCGTCATGCTGCTTAATTGCCGGTTAACTGTCTATCTAAAGCAATACTTATAAGGAGAATATATTATGGGTTACGATCCGAATAATCCCATGGAGGGACGAATCACCGACCTTGGTCCGCATAAATATGACACCATGCTGCCGCCTGTTATCAAGGATAACTATGGCAAGTGGCTCTACCATGAAATCCTCGAGCCCGGCGTGTTGCTGCACGTATCCGAGTCCGGCGCCGAGTGTTACACGGTCCGTTGCGGTTCCGCCCGTCTGGTTTCCATCGAGCTGGTCCGCGAGATGTGCGACATTGCTGACAAGCACTGCGGTGGTTACCTGCGTTTCACCACCAGGAACAATGTTGAGTTCATGGTGGATTCCAAGGAAAAATGCGATGCCCTGATCGAAGATCTCAAGAGCCGTGGCAATAAATTCCCCATCGGCGGCACTGGCGCCTGTGTGACCAACATCGTGCATACCCAGGGTTGGGTGCATTGTCATACCCCGGCCACCGACGCATCCGGTCCGGTCAAGGCGGTCATGGATGATCTGTTCGAGTACTTTGGTTCCATGAAACTGCCGGCACAGGTGCGTATCGCCCTGGCCTGCTGTCTGAACATGTGTGGCGCTGTCCATGCCTCTGACATCGCCCTGCTTGGCGTCCATCGTAAGCCGCCGATGATCGATAACGACCGTATCACCGGTGTCTGTGAGATTCCGCTGGCCATTGCCGCTTGTCCGCTCGGCGCCATCAAGCCCGCCAAGGCAACCAACAGCCAGGGCGAAGAGGTGAAATCGGTCAAGGTCAACGCAGAGCGCTGTATGTTCTGTGGTAACTGTTACACCATGTGTCCGGCCATGCCGCTGGCCGATCCCGATGGTGACGGCATGGCGATTCTGGTTGGCGGTAAGGTTTCCAATGCCAAGTCCGCACCCAAGTTCTCCAAGCTGGTTGTGCCGTTTTTGCCCAACAATCCGCCGCGTTGGCCCGAGGTTACCGAGGTCGTCCGCAGGATTCTTGAGGTCTACGCCAAGGATGCCCGCAAGTATGAGCGTGTCGGCGAGTGGGCGGAGCGGATCGGCTGGGAGAAATTCTTCGAGAAATGCGACATTCCGTTCACCGAGAAGTCCATTGACGATTACCGTCTGGCCTACGATACCTGGAGAACAACCGCAGCCTTCAAGTACACCTCCCATACGGATGCGTACACCAAGTAAGCGGTACCCTATTCCGGCCCCGAATCAGCGGGGCCGGATTATTTATTATCTCTGCCAATGAGGTGTAGTTATGGCAATGAGTGTAGAAGAAGTAGAAGCTGCAATGATCGAAAAGGCGAAAAAAGCCCCCAAACCCCAGTTATACATCAAGGATTTTTACAAGTGTGATCCTGATCGCAAACCTCGAGAGATCAAGAAAATCGCCAATGCGCTGGTCACTCAGGGCAAGCTGATGTTCTGGTCTTCGGGATCCACGACCATGTACGCCTTGCCAGAACGGATCAAGGACGAGGAGGGTGATGAGGGAATCAACTGATTCCTGCACGCCATACTCTGCAGATCGCAAGCAGGAGCCGGGTAACGGCTTCTGCTTTTTTTTTGAGCTAAGCATCCATGCAGATTATTTACCATGAGCGGGCCGTGTCCACCAATACCCTGGCCCTGGAACTGGCTGATCAGGGGGCGCAACCGGGGACGGTCGTCTGGGCGGGCACTCAGACAGGTGGACGTGGGCAATATGATCGAAAATTTGCCTCTCCGCCCGGTGGCCTCTATTTTTCCCTGCTTCTTGCCCCGAAACTGCTCCCGGAAGCATTGTGCCGGGTGACCCTGGCGGCTGGACTGGGCTGTGCCCTGGCTCTGGAAGAATCGTGCGATGTCAGGGTATTGCTGAAATGGCCCAATGATCTCTACTGTCATGGAAGAAAGTTGGGGGGTATCCTGACAGAGACCATCCCTGTGCGGCAATCCGGCCGACCCATGGTCGTTGTTGGGGTTGGCATGAATATCAATTCCCGTTCTGGTGATTTTTCCCCAGCGCTGGCACCCAGTCTTACTTCGGTTTACGAGCTCACAGGGCGGCATGTTCCCCTTGAGCCGCTACTCAGGGAGTGCTGTGGCGCCATTGAGCGCCAGGTTGACGGGCTGGTCCGCGAACCGGATAAATTTCTGGCACTCTGGGACCGGCGTGATTATTGTAGGGGGCAACTGCTGAGTTGGGAAAGCGGCGCCGGCTTGGTGACCGGAATCGGCCGGGGTATTCTCTCCGATGGGCGCTACTGCCTTGAAGATCTGAGTGGAAAACGGCATGCTGTGCTGGCAGGAACCCTGCGGCCGGTATCAGCGACAGTACATGGTTGACATATGGGAAATGATTTATTTCAGGCACTTGTGGTGCGTAAAGACGATGACGGCGCCTGCCATTGTCAGATCGAAACACGCTCTCTTGCGGACCTGCCAGAGAGTGAGGTGCTGATCCGGGTCAGGTATTCATCGCTGAACTATAAGGATGCACTCTCGGCCAATGGTAACCGGGGGGTAACCCGACGTTATCCCCATACGCCGGGGATTGATGCTGTCGGCACGGTTGCGCGTTCGACTGTTCCCGAATTTACCCCTGGCATGGATGTCCTCTGCATGGGCTATGATCTGGGGATGAATACACCTGGCGGCTTTGCTGAATACATCCGGGTGCCGGCTGCCTGGGTCATGGAATTGCCAACAGGGCTTTCCCCGCTTGAATCCATGCAGCTCGGCACGGCGGGATTTACCGCGGCCCAGTGCGTACATGCCCTTTTGGCCCATGGCCTGGAACCAGATGACGGGCCTGTCCTTGTCAGTGGCGCCACCGGCGGCGTCGGTAGCCTGGCTCTGCGCCTTCTGGCCCATCTGGGCTACCAAGCCGTGGCCGTGACCGGCAAGCCGGATCTGGAGCCCTATCTGCTGAGTCTTGGCGCTGCGGAGGTCATCGGGCGGGATCGGCTGCTGCGCGGCACGGGCCGCATGCTGCTCAGGGAGCGGTGGGCTGGAGTCGTGGACACGGTTGGCGGCGCCATCCTTGCCAACGCGATCAAGGCGACCAGGTATGGCGGCATGGTCACCTGCTGCGGCAATGCCGCCTCGGGGGATCTGCCGCTTAACGTCTATCCCTTTATCCTGCGCGGTATAACCCTGGCCGGCATTGATTCCGCCAACTGCCCCATGTCCCTCCGCAGGAAAATATGGGCTCAACTGGCGGGGCCGTGGAAACTGGCGGACCTGGATACCCTGGCCCGGATTGTATCGCTTGCAGAGCTGAATGGAGAAATAGACCGGATGCTGCAGGGCAGGGCCAGGGGACGAGTCGTGGTCGATCTGGGAGAAGAAGGATGAGTGTTGAACTTGCCAGGGAAGTGCTGCAGATTGAGGCAGAGGGTATTCTGGCGGTCAAGAAACAGCTTGGCGATGAATTCGCCCGGGCCGTTGATCTGATCATGGACTGCCCGAGCCGGCTTATCGTTACCGGCATAGGCAAATCCGGGCTGGTTGGCCAGAAGATTACCGCGACGCTGAACTCGACCGGCACGCCCTCCTTTTTCCTCCATCCGGTGGAGGCCATGCATGGTGACCTGGGCATGGTGGCGCCAACCGATGTGATCCTTGCTATTTCCTATTCCGGAGAAACAGCGGAACTCAATACCCTGCTCTCTTCGCTTGGCGAGCGGAATGTGCCGATTATCGCCATGACCGGCGGTATGTCCTCAACCCTAGCCAGCTTCGCCAATGTGACCCTGAACGTGGCAGTGCCGAAAGAGGCCTGCCCGCTTGGCCTGGCGCCAACCAGTTCCACCACCGCCACCCTGGCACTGGGCGATGCCCTGGCGGTTGCGCTCTTGAAGCGCAAGCAGTTCCGGGCCGAGGATTTTCGTCGCAATCATCCCGGTGGCAGTCTGGGTGAGCGGCTCAAGGTTTCGGTCAGCGAGGTGATGCTCACCGGCAGGGACATCCCCTCGGTGCATAAGGATGCGCCGCTGCGGGAGGCAATCGCCACCCTGCATGAAAAAAATCTCGGTGCGGTCATGGTGACCGATCAGGAAAACAAACTGGTCGGTATCCTCACCGATGGTGATGTCCGTAGAATCGTCATTGCCGGTGACATGGACGGCCTGGAACTGGAACGGGTCATGACCGGCGATCCGGTTTCCATTGGCGCGGAGCTGCTTGCCGCCGATGCCCTGAGTCTGATGCAGGAGCATGAAATCACCATCCTGGCGGTAGTGGATGAGCAGAACAGGCTCAAGGGCATTCTGCACCTGCACGATCTGCTCGGTAAGGGAGAATTTCGTTTTCTCATCTGATGGCCGAATCGAGCAATGAAGAGAGAGAACAACAAACAGGAGAAGGAAAATGTGTCAACTGCGGGCGGTTCTGGAACGGGATGGCAGGGAGGAGACGGTCATGGATTCCATCACAGCGCTTGATGTGGTGGATGATGGAGTGGTTCTGTCGACCTTTTTTGAAGAACCCATGAAGATAGAGGGCGTCCAGGTGCGCCGGATAGATTTTTTGGGCGGTATCCTGATCCTGCAACCGATCAATGAACTGGAAGGCGTCAAAGATGGAGATTGTTGAAAAATTACGCGTTATGCTGCCCCACTGGATTGACCATAACCGGGGGCATGCAGAGGAGTTTGCAAAGTGGGCCGACGAAATAGCGGAAACAGACGCTGAACTGGCCGGAGAACTGCGCCGGGCCGTACACAGTCTTGAACACGCTCAAGAGGCGTTGCAACAGGCCCTGCAGCTGGCTGGCGGTCCGGCAAAGGACACGTCACCATCCCAGGGCCACCATCACCACCATCATCACTGACCGGTATACAGCGACCAGCGGCCAGAGTTTGGATCATACATATACTGGAGTTCCAGGCGGGACGGACTTCCCTGGCTTCGTTCCAGGCAGGTCATGGTAAAAACCATTTTCTGGCCAATTTTCTTCTTGAACAAGACCTTTGGGTGTTCCAGTGTGGCGCTGGCAAAGGAGGGGTAATGTTTTTTGAAGATTTTTTTATAGTTGTTCGTGAGATAGGCAATCTTTTTCTGGATATCGAGTTGTTTTCTGGTCTCCGTAATCTGGGTGCGGATATCCTGTTCAAGCCGTTTGAGACTGTCATCGTGGCTCGGTGCCTGACCGATTAATGCCAAAATAGCGTTATACTTTTCCAGCACTGCCTGCAGGTCCCCCTGCCGCTTGGCCTCAACCGCCTCTTCCTGTGCCTTGGCAATCCGGAGCATGAGCAGGGTTTTTTCAATCTTGGGCTTGGATTCCAGGATGCCTGGCCCAAAGGCATCCCGCTCGGTATCGAGCAAGGTAAGCACTTCCTGATAACGGTTTATACTGGTGTTGAGGTCATGCTTTTCGTAGGCCTCCCTGGCCAGGGACAGCAGCCGGTACAGCCGGGCCGTGATGAGGAGCTGATTGAGTTCCTGCCGGTCCTGTTCCGTGACCACGGCTGGATTTTCTTCCAGTATTTTCTGCGCCTGTTCAAGGTTGGCAATGGTTTCTTGCCATTGGGCGCCGGTAAAGGCCTGTCGTGATTGACGCAGTTCATGGCGAAAGGTTGCCGCTGCCAGCCGTTTGGATATCTCTTCCGCATCCTCGCTGTCGGCCAGCGACTTGGAGAGTTGCAGGGCCCGGCGATAGGTCTTGGCCGCATTCTCCCATTCCTTTTCCCGTTCAGCCTTTTTTGCCGTTGCCAGGGCTTCCTCAAGGCGCAGGTTGTTGACGGTCTGGGCCAGTTCAATGGCCTTGATTGTCAGTTCATTTTTTCTCGCAAAGGACAGGGCTTCCTGGTAGGCAGCCAGGGCGGATCTGATCTTGCCCTGGCGGAGGATGGATTCAGCTGTCTTGGTCAGCTGGGCAAGTTGCTTGAGTTTTTCCGCCTTGGCAAAGGGGACATAGGCACCATCATATTTGACGTTGCCGAGCAATCCCTGTTGAAAATCATCTGAATTGAGCAGGGTGATAATCCGCGCGGTCATCCTGTTGCCGGATGCCTTGAGCAGGAGCAGGTTGTCCAGGTCACGGACAATGGTTTCAGCCTCGGCCTGGGCGTCATCAAACTGCCGGTTGCCCACCAGGGCCTGTACCCTTTGCCAGTCGGCCTGGGCCTTGGTGAGGACCTTGTTGTCCTGCATGTAGAGCAAGCCGCCGGCCACCAGGACCAGCAGAACCGCGACAATGATGACCAGCGCCTTGACCGACAGGAAGGAATCAGCGGCAACCGCTGGCTTTTTTCTGCCCTGGCCGGCCGGAGGCGGAGGGGGTGGGGCAGTCTCCCCGGTTTCTTCACTGGCCACCTGTTCAACGGAAAAACTCTCGGCCAGGGACTGGGACTGCACAATCCGGTTCCGAAACTGGTCAAGCCCGGGATAATCGGCAACCAGTGATTCAAGCTCATCAAGGATTTCGGCCGCCTTGTCAAGCTGGCCCTTATCCTCCAGCTCCTCGGCCTGTTTAAAGAGCTTATCCCCTTTTTTCAGGGTCGTTGCAATGTGCTGCTCGATTTCCTCACGATCCGCCAGGTCAGCGGCCGGGGGAATTTCCGCCAGCAGCTTTGCCGCGGCAAATATGTTGCGTTGGTTGACCTGAAGATGGAAAAGATCCACCTTGCTTGCACTGGCCTCGGCCTGCTCATCAAAGAGATCATCATCATCCAGGCCCAGCGAGCTGAACGCATCATCGTCCAGGGTATCAAAACGATCGTCACTGTCGTCAATATCCGCAATCTGAAGGACATCCAGGGGCAGTTCGTGGCGATGCTGTTCGTACCAGTCCGCGGCCTCCTGGTTAAAGGGATCTTCAATGGTGTAGTTATTGCCGCAGATCATCTCGCCGATGGAGAGCACCAGATCGGAGAGGTTCGGATTCTTTTGCCAGAGATCCGCGATCCGAATGGCCGCAGGGTCTATATCGGGATGGAAGATATGGGTCAGCGGCTTGACCGTGGGAGCGAAATGGGGATAGCCAAAGGGCAGGGTGATCCGTATTTTATGGAGGCCTGCCGTGGTGATGGAGCCGTCCGGGTTGCGGACATATCCCTTGAGATGATATTCGATCTCATAGGTGTCAGGGGGATTGCCCTCCACCTGGGTGATGACAATGCTGGGATACAGTTCCAGAGTGGTTTTCAGCTGTTCATAATCACTTGTGTATTGCTCAGGATCTGTGACCATATTGTGAACCTTTGGGTGTGGGGCCTGGTAATAGGGAGGCGTCACGCGATGAAATACCGCTGCGCTTTCGTCGCCAGCCGTTTTGCTGGCTGGCTGACGAACATGCCTTGGATGAACAGCCTCTGGATACGCACTCTGTTCTCTTCAAAAATTATAGCCTATTTCCATGTTATGTCAAAAAAAAACACTGCGAATCAGCCGGCTGCCTTTTCCTGATCGTATTGGCGCAAGAATCCGATTGAGTATGCCCCCTTTCCCGTGTAGAATGAATACAGGATTTTGTTTACTCTTCTTCTTTCTGGCAGGTACTGCCCGGCATGGCAAAATTTGCAGCAGTTTTCAATATAGTGGATCAGAGGGGATGCCCTTATTACAACGTCGATGAACGTCTGGTCCTCACCGACACAGCGGTTAATCTGCCTGTTGGGCGTCCTTCCTGTCTGATCCTGGTCCGGGCAATGACCGAGTTGCTCTTTCAGCTGTTGCCCGCCGCAACCATGGATTTTGCGGAATACCGGGATACCATTTTTTCCTGCGGCGGCTGTACCGGCCTGATTAAATTTAAACTGACCGGGCAGAGTGATGAAACAGGGGAATCAGAAGGCGAGCCAGTGGTGACCGGCCGGCTTGATGCCCTGTCTCCGGCAGAACTGTTGCAGGTCTTTCATATGCATCAGAAGACCGGCAAACTGCTTTTGGACATGGTCAGCGGCACGGCCCGGGTTACCTTTCGGGAGGGTGCGGTCATCGCGGCCAGGTTTGAGGAGCTGGATAATCAGGAGGCCATCTATGCCATGCTGGCCGAGCGGGAGGGATATTTTCGTTTTGTACCGGGCCTGCCGGACTCAATGATGAAATCCAGGGAAATCGGTGACTTCATGATGATTCTCATGGAGGGCTTGCGTCGCCTGGATGAAGAAGAGTAGGGAGCGCAAACAAACAGGCCCGGCC
>Ga0256843_1003396_pt1 | contig 11080 bp, 6 predicted proteins | sample AlvinellametaG_FD_191572 | JGI IMG/M metagenome (GOLD analysis project Ga0256843, IMG submission 191572) | Pompeii worm associated microbial communities from hydrothermal vent at the East Pacific Rise, Pacific Ocean - Alvinella | ecosystem: Host-associated > Annelida > Integument > Unclassified ... | reverse complement strand
AAACTACAATTTCTAAAAGCATATATTACAAGAACATATAGATATAGATTTCAGATAAAAAAAAGAGATGAAAAAGAGATTCTTCCCAAGATATTTGTAAACAGTAAAAAAAGTATAAAAGCTAATCAAACAATTAAAGTAAAAGAATTTTTTATATATGGTTATGATTTTTTGAATTTAAAAAAAGAACAAGAGTTTGTAGAAAAAGAGAGTATAGAAACAACTATCAAAAAATTATATAAAAATAAAGATATGCAATTAAAATTTTTATCAAATAGTTCAAAATTTTATGGCTTGTCGATAGATGCGAAGTATGATCAATATTTTAATCAAAACTATAAAGGAAGAGAGTATACTGATTTTGAATATAATGTAAAGTTAAAGTATGATTTTTTAAAAAATGGTTATTTTGGTCATCAAAAAGAGTTAAAAAAAGAGAAAAGTATTGTAAAAACTGCTTTTTATAATAATATAATGAATCTTGAAAAATATAGTTATAAACAAACAATTCAAAATATAGACTCTTTGTCTTCATTGATAAATTTTAATTATTATAACTCTTATTATAAGCTTACACAAGAGATGCTTTTAAAACAATCAAATCTTAGTGAGTTAGGAGTTGTTCCAACGTATGAAATACAGCTCTTAAAACAAGATATCTCTAGGTATAAAAAACTTGTAGACATGTATGACAAAAAAACGAAAATACCATTTAATAGAGATACCTATAATTTACTCAAAGATATACAAAATATAAAACTCCTAGATAAAGATAAAATAAAAGAGTATGCTAAAAAATACAATAGTGATGTTTTATTACAAACTTCTAAGTTAGAGCTTATTGACAACGCAAAGGCTTATCTTGATGACTCTGTAATCAACATGTACGCCAGTAATAGAACGATGGATGAACTTGGTAGATATAATACTGTTGGAATTGAAGTAATCTTTCCACTTAATTTATCATCTTTTGAGCATGAAAAATTAAAAAAACTTCAAAAAAGTAGTATCATTTCATATAAAAATGCTTTATATTCATATTTAGATGATTCTATTGAAAATTTATATAATGAATTTGAACAAACGAAAGAATTAATTAAAAATAATCAGCTTGAATTTGATATTTTAAATGATAAACTAGATAAATATAAACTTATTGAAGAGAATAATATCGCTTCTTTAAATACCAATATTGAAAAAAAAATATATCTATTAAAAGAGCATATGCTTGAATTAAAACTTGAAATTTCGAAAAATAAAGTATTACTATTAAAAACTGTAATTAAAATTGCCTATATAACGAATAAACTTGATATCAATTTAATTATTCAAAAGAGATAAAAATGCCATTAACCGCAATAACGCATGAAAAAAATTCACAAAGAAAAGCACATAGAATAGATATACCTATAAAATTAATTATAGAAAATAATATATTTTATGTTAAAAATTGGTCAGTAAGTGGCGTCGGAATAGAACTAACACCTGAACAAAAAATAGATTTTAATATTGGTGATGTTGTAAAAGCCAGTATCGTTTTGTTAACAGGTGAATCCTCTATAGTGCTTGATATTGAAATCACTATAAAAAATAAATCAGATAATTATTATGGTGCTGAGATTACAAAAATAAGTGATAAAAATAAAAGAGTTTTACGCCATTATGCTTCTTTAGCTATAGATGGAAATGTAAATAAGATAGATGATTTATCTGGAAATCTTTTTATGCAAAATGTTGAATCTCCGATAAGTGAACCAATATCTTTAAGTGAAAAAGAAGAAAAAAAAATAAAAAGAAGTTTTTTAAAAAGATTTTTTATATATTTTATAGTCTCTATAGTTTTTATAGCTTTTATACTAAATATTATTATTTACAACTATATTGTAGTAAAAGATTCTATGGGAGTCATTTCTGGAAATTCCATACACTATGTTGCTCCCTATGATGGTTATATCAAAAACATATATGTAAAAGTTGGAGATACTATATCGAAAAAAGAGCTTTTATTTGAGATGGAAACTAATGAGTATGAACAAAAGATAAAAATTTTAAATAATACTCAAAAAATACTCAAAGAACGAATTGCATATCTTAAACAAGAGCTTCTCTCATATAAAGATGATTCTAGAAAAAAATTAGCTGAGTTTAAAAAAGTCTCAAGTAAAGAGATAAAAGCTCTTAAAAATGAGTATGAAGAACAACAAAAAACCTATAAAAAAGTAAAATTTCTTTATGATCATCAACTTATTTCTTTTAAAGAGTTTGCTATGTTACAAGCTCAATATCAACAATTTATGAATAGATATAATAGTGTTGTTAATAAGGACTTTTCAAATAGTAAAGAGATGATAGCTTTAAAACAGATGTATATGAAAGATAAAGAGCAAATGTTATCGATCAATAACAGCATAGATTCTTTAGCAAAAGAGATACAAAAAAATGAGTTAGAACTTGAAAATTTAAGAACTTATCTCAAAAAATCACTTATCTATTCTCATAGTAGGGGTGTTGTTTATAGTGTAAACAGTGATATTTCTCAAAATGTAAAATATGGGCAGAGTATTCTTTTAGTTCAGACAGACAAACAAGCTTTTATACTTACAAAAGCTTTATCAGATGAGATTTCCTCAATAGAACTTGGTTCTAAAGTATTAGTTTATTCTAAGAAAAATAATAAAATTTATGAAGCACATATAACAGGTATAGGATATCCATCGATTGATGGGATAGATGTTGGAGCACAAGAACTTTCACAAAATGAGATACCAATAAAAATAGAGTTTGATAATAAAAATATAAAATTTAATTTGAATGAATATGTTGAGTTGTATATACTCAACAGTTCTAAAACAGCCCACTTCTTTTTTGAACATATAGTTAAAGAGTTTATCTAAAGATGAGAAAAAGAGTTGGACAAAAAGGTGCAATTGTATCTTTTATCAAACCTTTTATTGTCTATGTAACGATAGCAACACTGTTATTGATTTTTTCTCAGGATGCACTCTTTGAACTTAAAGGCGGTTTATTAATAGGAGTTACATTTTTTGGTATATGGAGATATGGTCTACTTTTTACGAACTACATAAGAGCTACTATATATGCCAAAATAGTCTATCCTTCCTATAAAAAAGCAATAGAAAATTTACCATATAAAGAGAGATTTCCTGATACTATATATTTTATCATTCCTTCATATAAAGAAGAACCTTGGGTAACAACAGAAGTCTTTCAATCACTTATAAGTGATATAAACTCTATACCTTCAAAAGCACTACTGATTATCTCAACTGCATCAGATTATGAAAATAGTGTCATTCGCAATGTATTTAATGCGCATCCAGATACATCTAAAATAAAACTGATTTTTCAAAGACAAAACTCAGGAAAAAGAATAGCCATGGGACATGCGCTAAGAGCATTAGCAAGAGAATATAATAATTCTAAAGAAGATATAAACAGTGTTACAATTTTGATGGATGGTGATACATATATACCTCTGGGTACTTTAAAAAAATCTGTTCCTTTTTTTAAAATCTTGAATAAATTAGGAGCTTTAACAACAAATGAGATAGGTTTTATACATTCAAAATCGACTTGGTATAAGGATTGGTTTAATCTAAAGTTTGCGCAAAGACATGTTTTGTTTCAATCACACTCTTTATCAAAAAGAGTATTGACACTGACTGGTAGATTTTCTATGTTTCGAACTGATGTTGTAGTTAAAGAGAGTTTTATCTCTCTTATAGAAAATGACATTATTATCAATCCTAATTTTGGTAAATTTAGATTTTTGATGGGAGATGATAAAAGTTCATGGTACTATATGATGAAACATGGCTGGGAACTTTTATATCTTCCTGATGTTATTGCGTATTCTTTAGAAAGTAGAGATGGTTCATTTTTAGAGATAAGTAGAACTCTACCATATAGGTGGTATGGAAATACTCTAAGAAATAACAAAAGAGCAAGAGCATTGAAAAATCAACCTCTTTTTATAAAATATCTTTTTTATGATCAACTAGCACTTATGTGGACATCACTTATTGGAATAACTACAGTTTTATTCCTCTCTGTCTTTAAAAGCATTTTTTATATTATCTTATATACATCATGGATTATTTATGTTCGTATCTTTCAAATGGCTGTTTTTGTGATATCTGGGCATCGGGTCTCTTTAAAAACACTTCCTTTGATGTTGTATGGACAATGGTATGGAGCTATAGTAAAAATACGAGCATATTTTAATCTAGCAGATCAAAAATGGTCAAAAGGTGGTGATGAAGTGCAAAGTGGTGATGATAATTTTGCACCTGTTAATTTTAAATTTTTTAAATATTATGCGCCTTTTAGGATGTATCTTGCAATATCCCTATTTTTAGTTTTTATTTTAAGTGCTTATACGGACATTTTAAAACTTCCATCGACAAATTTGATTGGTGCTGAGTTATCAAGATTAGATAAAAATACTATGTTGGCAAATATTATAACAAATGACAACAAAGATGATGCAGTTGAGCTCAATAAAATTATTAGAGAAGTTAAACCACATACAACGATACTCTTACCTAGTGGTATTATAGATGTTTTTGAACCTATTATAATAGCTAGAGATGATATACAAATAATTGGTAATAATACGACTATACTTTCACATCTGCATAATCATGAAAAAGCGATAATAGATATAGAAGGAAAAAAAGGTTCTTATTTAGGAAGAACAAAAGAAGCTTTATATAATAAAAGTAAAGTAGTAGTTAATATAAAAGAGCCTCTATTGCGTGGAGATATTATACTTATAGAACAAAAAAATGATATAAAATATGTAAAAAATGTTTTAGGGGCTGAAAAATGGTATAAAAAATATCCAACACTTCGATCTGAGATCATTGAGGTGGCAGATTATGATAATACAAAACTATTGATGCAGTTTTTATCATCTACTCATATAGATAAGGGTGCTAAAATATACAAGATAGAACCTATTCGAAATGTTGTTATAAAAAATTTGAAGATAGATTCTATTTTTAAAGCAGATAATTATAAACATGTATATATGAATGTAAAACCAAATCTTGAGATAGATTCTATATTTATGAAATATGCTGCATATATTACTTTGGAAAATATAGAGATTTGCAATAGTGGTTCAAATACACTTGTGTTAGAAAGAGCATATAAAAATACTATCAAAAATTTAACTATTGATGGAGCTATAAATAAAGGAAAAGGCGGTAATGGTTATTTAAGAATAAACAAAAGTTTTCATAATGATTTTTATAATGTAAGCGTTAAAGCAATTCGACATATAGTTTTTCAGTGGTCAAGTGCATATAATACTATAGAAAATTTGTATAGTGAAGTAGATGTTAATTTTCATGGTGGTGCTTCGCATGATAATAGTGTTATAGAAGCAGTTTTTCATGTAGATAAAGAAAAACATAAATGGGGTGAAATATATCGAACTCCAAAGAATGCTTCTTGGGCACCACCGGATTTAGATAATAATGTAGTAGAAAAGAAAAAATTATAATAAAATAGATTTTTGGTCTGTATATTTATAATATGCAAAAGATGAAAATAAAAAGGTAAAAAGATGTTAAAGTTTATTGTATTAAGCATAAGTATATTTGTTTTGTTAGGATGTGATGTAAAGCAACCTCCTTCCAGTGAATCTGATGATGCCAATCTAGATTTGATATATGATGCTCTACCTGAGTATAATGCTACTACAAGTGTGGCTCCATATGATTTAGATAAGTTTAAAGATGTACTAGATAAGAGTAAATACCAATACCCTTATGATAATACTATGATTGATTATGGAGAATTTGATGCTTATAAGGCAGCAAATTTTTATGCAGATGAAAATGAAGATTTTTATCTTATTCTCAATAAACCACATAATACACAAAAACAAAGATCTGAGTTAAGAGAAGGTCCAAATTCGTGGAGTACTGCTGATACAAGAGGTCACTTTTGGGTTGCTCAGTTACGATGTTTTAAACCAACACCAGATTTGCAGTCTTATACATTTATGCAAATACATGGTACACAAGATACATATAATTATCCTATATTAAGACTACTATGGGTAAGAAATCGTGTAGGAGTTTATGATCATATCTGGGCTATTGTTATTATTAGTAATCCTGATGAGGTGAAAATATATGAGTGGATAGATTTAGGTCCAAGACCAGATGAGTTTTTTGATGCTGCTGTATATGTTGTAAATAATATGATGGAGATTATTATTAATAATAATGTGATTAAAACATACAATGTATCATATTGGGAAGATGTGCAAAACTACTTTAAAACTGGAGTCTATATAAATCTTTTTGAAGATGGTGGAGTTGGAGCCGTTGCATTTAGAGAGTTACATTTTTTAGATTGGGCAGATCCTGCATATGTACATTTGACTCATTATTAAGAAATTATATATGATTTCAAAAACATCTTAGATGTTCTTGAAAAAGAGACAAAGAGTTCAGGATAGTTCTATTTTTCTGTGTTCATTTTATTCATAATATTTGCAATAAGTGCAATAACACCATGACTTTTTGTTTTGTCGATAAAGCCATTTGCACCTAGAACTTCAGCTTCACGTTTGTTGTTGTCACCAGTCATTGAAGAGTTTACAATAATAGGAATATCTCTTGTTAAAGGATTTGATTTTAAAATTTTAACAACAGTAAAACCCGACATTTCTGGCATTTCAATGTCTGTAATAACAGCAGGAACTTTCTTAATTTGTGTTTCATTAAGAGAGTTGATAAAATCAACAAGTTTTTTACCATTATCAAAAAGTTTCATATCAATGTTTGCTTTACCAAAGAGTTGAATGAGATGTCTTTGTGCAGTTTTTGAATCTTCTGCTATTAAAACTGTTCCAAAACGGAGTTTGTCTGGTATATCGATATTGTTCAGCTCTTCTATATCTCTATCAACATCAATCAGTGCTTGTGGAAGAACATCAGCCAGAAGTTTTTCATAGTCTAGAATAAGACAGAGTGATCCATCTTCAAGACGCGTATCATTCATAACTACACCATCTTCTTTAAGACGATAGCTATCAGGTGCATGCATCTCATTCCAGTTCTTTTTGATAACTCTATATGCAGACATTATACGAAGACCAATGATAACGCCATTAAAGTCACATATAAGAATATTTGAACGTTCCACTTCTTCTTTTGTCAAGTGTACACCAAGCCAAGCAGGAAGATTTAAGATAGGGATCTGTAATCCACGTAGAATAATAGTCCCTTCTAAAAGGGGATGTGGAGAAGGTATTTGTGTTAAAAAATGGTTTTTAGATTCAACAACTTCTCTTGTTTTAAAAACATTTATTGCATAGTATGCAGAATCTTTTTTCTCACTTACACGAAAAACCAAAAGTTGAAGTTCGTTGTTTTTTGCCAGGTTTGTAGCAGCATCTACATTATCTAAAACAGACATTCAATACCTTTTTATTAAATATGCTTTAATAGTACCAAAAATAATATGAAATATGCTTGAATATTAGCTATGAAATGTTAAAATATATATATTCTAACTAAAGGTATAATAACGTGAGAATATTACTCTATTTAGTTTTAGCTTCTCAATTTTTATTGAGTGCAGTCTACTATGCAAAAGTTGAGCCATATAAGCTGCAAAAACTCTCTTCAAATGTTTCCGGTGAAGTGCTTTTTATAGATGAAGATTTTATAGGCAAAAAATTGACGAATAAACCATTTATCATTATAGATTCTAAGATAGACAGAGCAGAACTGTATGATGTAGAGAAGAAACTTAAAAGTTTAAAAGATACTCTCAAACTCAACAAAAAAGTTTTACAAAATCTTTCGGCAGTTTTAAAGAAAAAAAAGGCAAACTTTATCAGAACAGAGGCCTTAAAAATAAAATCAAGAATTGATAAAGATAGGGAATTTTATGATCTTGTCAGCAGTGAAAATGCTTTTATATCTACACAAAAAGAGGTAAACTCATTAAAAAACTCTGTTGCCGATCTTGAGTTACGTCGCATAGAATTACAAAAAAGTATTCATGATAAAAAAGTAAGTGCTAAAGGATATCTACTCTACTCAATTAATGTGAAAGAGGGGGAAGTTGTCAATCTTTCAAAACCTCTTGCTGAAGTGGCAGATATTTCAAAAGCATTACTGACTATCTATGTTGATGCAGATGAACTTGAAAATATTGATAAAAAAGTAATATTTATTAATGATAAAAAGACAAACTATAAACCATTGAGAGTTTTGAAAATTGCAGATAGTGTAAATATATCAAAATATAAAGTACAAATTGCAATAGATGCACCAGAAATTTTTTCAAAATTAGCAAAAGTTGAATTAAGAGGAAAATAAGAATGAAAAGTAATATTACAGCGTGTCCACTTGATTGTTATGATGCGTGTGCAATAGTATATGATGAGGGAAAGTTAAAGGCTTTTAAAGATGGTTATACACAAGGTTTTTTATGTCCACATTTAAATCATTATGAAGATCATGAAACTATAAAAAAAGCACGATATAAAGGTAAAGAGATCTCTATTGATGAGGCTTTAGATAAGTTAAAAGAGATCCTTGATGCAAATTTAAAGAGTGAGACTCTTCACTATAGGGGTAGCGGAAATTTTGGACTTATGCAGGGTGTAACTGATCATGTATTTGCACAACTTGGCACTTATCTTACAGATGGTTCTCTTTGTGATGGAGCAGGGGAAGCAGGAATTATTGAAGGTAGAGGTAGTAATAAAAATATGCCTCTTTCAGAGATTGCAAAATCTGAAGTAGTTGTTTTTTGGGGAAGAAACCCGCATGTAACATCTTCACATCTTCTACCACTTATTAAAGATAAAACAATTATTGTTGTAGATCCTATAGAGACAAAAATAGCACAAATGGCAGATCTCTATATTCAGATTAAACCGCATACTGATATCTTTTTAGCGATGTTACTTTATCGTTTTTTGCATATTGAAGATAGTTGTGATGATGATTTTTTAAAAGAGTTTGCTAGTGAACATGAAGATTATTATGAATTAACACAGACTATTCGTATAAAAGCAATTCTTAATGATATTGGGATGACTTTAGGGCAGATAGGAGACTTTTTGCATTTAGTCATTGGCAAAAAGACAGCTATCGTTTGTGGTGTTGGCATACAAAAATATCGTGATGGTGCAGATGTAATGCGTGCTATTGATGCTTTTGCTGTAGGCCTTGGTCTCTTTGGCAAAGAGGGGTGTGGTGTTGCTTATTTAGGTGATTCAAAAGAGGCAATTAAGATGCCTTTTGATATAAAAAAAGCTAAAAAAGTCTCTAAAGTAAATACCCCTTTTGATGAATTTAAAACTGTTTTTATTCAAGGAGCAAACCCACTTGCTCAGATGCCAGATACGAACAGAGTTAAAGACTCTATAGAACATGCAGAAAATATTGTCTATTTTGGGCTTTATGAGAATGAAACAAGTGCAATAGCAGATTTGGTAATTCCAGCAAAGACATTTTTACAAAAAGATGATATTCGTACATCCTATTCACATCATAGTATGATGATAATGAATAAACAGCAGGAGAGTAAAGATGGAATCTCAGAGTATGAATTAGCTTCTTTTCTTGCAAAAGAGTATGATCTGGAGCTTAAAAGTGAGTCTGAGTATCTAGAGATATTGAAAAATCATGGAGTTGTGAAGATTGATGGTAGTTTTGAGGTTGAACATCGAGAAGCTATACCATACAAAACAGGTTTTGATACAGATGATGGAGAATTTGTGTTTTTAGAAGAGTTTGAAGTACCTCAAAAAGTACAAGAGAATGAATATTATCTTATTACTTCAAAATCTCCTCGATCTCTTAATTCTCAATTTTATAGACAAGAGCTAGTTTATATCCATCCTGCACTTGGTTTGAAAGAGGGTGAAAAGGTTAAGGTGATCTCTAGCAGTGGTGAGGTTATTTTGTCTGTGAAGTTAAGTCAAACTATTAGAGAGGATTGTGTTTTAATTTACAGTGGAACAAAAGGTGTTAATAATTTAACAACATCTAAACACTCGTATGAAGGTAAAAATGCAATTTATCAAGAGAATTTTGTACGAATTGAAAAATTAAATTAAAGGATTATTATGAATATACAAGAGTTAGATAAAAAATATGTTTTACCAACGTACGCACGAGCTGATGTAGAGTTTGTTCGAGGAGAGAATGCAACACTTTTTGATGCAAATGGTAAAAAGTATATTGATTTTACTTCAGGTATTGGTGTCGTTTCAGTCGGTCATGCAAATAAAAGAGTTGCTGATGCTCTTTGTGAACAGGTACATGCTATAACACATATTTCTAATCTTTATTATATCGCTCCTCAAGCTCAGGCTGCTCAAAAAGTGGTAGATGCAAGTGGGTATGATATGCAGTGTTTTTTTGGAAACTCAGGGGCTGAAGCGAATGAAGGAGCTATCAAAATAGCACGTAAACATGGAGAGCGTGATGGAGAGATCAAACGCTATAAGATCATTACACTTAACCACTCTTTTCATGGTCGTACGATCACAACTGTAAAGGCGACAGGTCAAGAGTCTATGCATAACTATTTTGGGCCATTTCCAGATGGTTTTGTCTATGCTGATGGGCTTGATGAGATAGAATCTCTTTTAGATGATCATACAGCAGGTGTTATGATTGAGCTTATTCAGGGTGAGGGTGGTGTTGAACCACAAGATAAAGAAAAAGTACAAAAATTAGCAAAACTTTTAAAAGAAAGAGAGATACCGCTTATTGTCGATGAAGTGCAAACTGGTTGTTACAGAGTTGGTGAGTTTACGGCATCGCAGGCATATGGAATTGAACCTGAGATCATTACACTTGCAAAAGGTGTAGGTGGTGGTGTTCCTGTAGGTATTGTCATGACAACGCTTAAAGAGGTACTCAGTGCTGGTGATCATGGTTCTACTTTTGGTGGTAATTATCTTTCAGCTCGTGCTGTTTGTGAGGTCGTTGATATTTTAAATGAATTAAAATCTAGTGGTGATTTAGAGATAACTTCACTTATGTTTAATAACTCTTTAGAAGATTTTTAT
>Ga0256843_1003395_pt1 | contig 11084 bp, 10 predicted proteins | sample AlvinellametaG_FD_191572 | JGI IMG/M metagenome (GOLD analysis project Ga0256843, IMG submission 191572) | Pompeii worm associated microbial communities from hydrothermal vent at the East Pacific Rise, Pacific Ocean - Alvinella | ecosystem: Host-associated > Annelida > Integument > Unclassified ... | reverse complement strand
CTTCTATGTTACGTGCTGCCCCAAAGAAACGTTTTGGTTTATGTAAGGCATTGGCATCTACCCCACCTGAGAGTACTTTACCAGAGCTTGGTGTTACGGTGTTATAGGCACGTGCCAAACGGGTAATAGAATCAAGTAAGATAACGACATCTTTTCCCATCTCTACACGTCTTTTGGCTTTTTCAATCACCATCTCAGCAGTACGCACATGGTTTTGTGCCGGCAAGTCAAAGGTAGAAGCATAGACCTCCCCTTTTACAGAACGTTGCATGTCAGTCACCTCTTCAGGACGCTCATCTACAAGTAACACCATCAAAGAGGCATCTGGGTTGTTGTAGGTAACACCATGTGCCAACTCTTTTAGTAACTCTGTCTTACCCGTACGAGGAGGTGCGACAATAAGGGCTCTTTGCCCCTTACCAATAGGAGCAAACAAGTCAAGTACACGCCCTGTCATCTTCATTGGGTTGTACTCCATCTTAAGCTGCTCTGAGGCATAGAGTGGCGTAAGGTTGTCAAAGAGTGGACGCTGCTTAGACTTCTCAGGGGCAACATAGTTGATTGCCTCTATTTTAAGAAGTGCATAGTACTTCTCCTGATCTTTTGGAGGACGTACTTGTCCTGTCACAATGTCTCCGTTACGCAACGCAAAACGTTTTACTTGTGTACCACTTACGTAGGTATCGTTGCTTGAGTTGGCAAAGTTTCCATCAATAGAGCGTAAGAAACCATACCCATCATTCATAATTTCAAGGATTCCCGTATAGAGAATAAAGCCTCCTTGGCTCACTTGAGACTTTAAGATTTCAAAAATAAGGTCTTTTCTCTGAAATTCATTAGGGTTCTCAACTTTTACCTCTTTGGCAATAGTAACAAGTTCATCTAGTGGTTTTTGTTGGAGATCTTCAATTTTGTAGCCTTTAACAGGTACGTGGGTTCTGTTTTTTCTATTGGTATTTGTGCCGTTAGAAGGTTTTTTAGTGTCGCTCATAATTCCTCTTAATTTGGGTGTGAAATTTGCTAAAGTAGATAAACAACAGTTCTTTTCCTGCTGTGTAGTAGCTGTATTATAATGCTTTTTTGCTGAAAAGTCAATGAAGTAGCACCATCACCTAGAGAAGACAAAGAGAATCTTACATATTATTTAGATAAAATTCAGACCACTTTTCTATTGAAGGACTTAACTTTGGCTCAAATTACCTGTACCCACTGCAACCTTAGCTTTGATGAATCTGTTATGATTAAAGATGAGGATCACTACTTTTGTTGTAAGGGGTGTCAGGGAGTCTTTCATCTGCTTCAAAGCGAAGGGCTAGACACCTTCTATGACAAACTAGGTGACACCAAACTTCAACCTGCCTCACAACGTGAAATTGACTTACAAAAGTTTGATCTTGAGGGATTCAAAAACAAATATATCAAAGAGAGTGATGATGGGCTCTACGAGATTAACCTTATTATAGAGGGTATCCACTGTTCAGCGTGTGTCTGGCTCAATGAAAAAGTCCTCCATAAAACCGAGGGTATCATAGAAGCGACCATCAATTACACCAACAACAAAGCCAAAGTGGTCTGGGACCCTGAGGTGGTACAACTCTCCAAGATTATTGAGACTATTCAAAACATTGGCTACAACGCCTACCCTTATGATGCCTCCCTACAAGAGGAGCGTGCCAACAAAACCAAAAAAGAGTACTACTCACGCATCTTGGTGGCTGTCTTTGGTACCATGAACATTATGTGGATTGCCATCGCCCAATATGCTGGTTACTTTACAGGTATGGAGCAACGCTTTAAAGATATTTTGAATGTGGCAGAGTTTATCTTAGCAACACCTGTCCTCTTCTACTCAGGGTGGGTCTTCTTTAGGGGTGCCTACTTTGGGTTTAAAAACCGTATTGTCAATATGGACACCCTTGTCGCTTCAGGTGCCGTTCTTGCCTATATCTACTCCATCTACGCTATGACAAGCCAACAAGGAGAGGTCTACTTTGACTCTGTAACGATGATTATCACCTTTGTTTTGGTAGGAAAGTATCTTGAAGTGCTCAGTAAAAAACACGCTGTAGATACCTTAGATGGCATTATGGGGAGTACCCCTACGGAGGTCACCACACTCAAAGAGGGAGTCAAATCTTTAGTAAGTATTGAAAATGTAGAAGTAGGCGATATTATTGAGCTAAAACCTGGAGAGAAAGTCGTCATTGATGGTGTGATTACCTCAGGGGAAGGAAGCTTTGATGAGAGTTCACTTACAGGAGAAAATGAGCCTATCTACAAGCAAAAAGGTGACAACATCTTAAGTGGTTCTATCTGTTTAGACTCTGTACTACACTACCAAGCCACCCACGATGCCTCAAACTCACTGCTTACCTCTATTGTCCATCTTTTAGAGGAGTCCATTACCAAAAAACCCCATATTGAACAACTTGCCAATACTGTCTCTGGCTACTTCTCTACTATTATTTTACTCATCGCCCTTGCTACCTTTGCTGGGTGGTACTACTTTAACGGCAGCTTTGAAGTAGCCCTTATTGTAAGTATCTCCGTAATTGTCATCGCTTGTCCTTGTGCGTTGGGCTTGGCTACGCCTATGGCTACGCTTGTAGGTATTGGTATTGCTGCCAAACGAGGGTTACTCTTTAAAGAGGCAACCTACCTAGAGACCATGGCAAAGAGCAACCTTTTAGCCATCGACAAGACAGGCACACTCACAGAGGGAAAACCCTCCGTCATCCATGCCCAATACTATGATGGGTTTGATGCTTCACTACTCTTTGCCCTTGTCTCTACCTCAAACCACCCCATCTCTAAAGGGATTGCCAACTACCTTAAAGCAACCCAAGAGAAACTCACCTCTCCCCTACTAGAGCAGATAAAGAGCATTGAGGCAAAGGGTATTCAAGCAACCTACCAAGGAAGAACGCTTCTAGGAGGAAACGCCTCACTGATGTGTACATCTCAAACACCCCTAGAGGAGTCTGGTGAACACGCCCTCTTCTTCTTTAGCATAGACAATACCCTCGTGGCTCGTTTTGAACTTACCGACACCATTAGAGAGGGGGCAAAAGAGGCTATTGAACAGATTAAAGCACTAGGTGTAGAGGTTGTCATGCTCACAGGAGACCACCTCCAAAGTGCCCAAAAAGTTGCCAAAGAAGTTGGCATTCAAGAGGTACACGCCAAACTGCTACCTCAAGAGAAATCTGCCCACATCCAACAGCTTCAAGAGCAGGGAAAAGTAGTGGTCATGGTAGGAGATGGTATGAATGACACCATCGCACTCGCCCAAGCCAATATTGCCATTGCCATGGGAAGGGGTGCTGATGTTGCTATCAATATTAGTGATGTTGTCCTTCTTGATGAAAAACCACAAAATATCTACGAAGCCTACAAGATCTCTCGACGCACCTTTAGAGCTGTCAAAGAGAACCTAAGTTTCTCTCTACTCTACAACCTTGTAGCCGTACCTCTAGCTGTCTTAGGGCATGTTACACCACTCATTGCGGCACTCTCTATGAGTTTGAGTTCTCTCATTGTGGTGAGTAACTCTATGCGTATTAAATTTTTAAAATTCAAAGGTTAATTATGTCAGACAATATTATTATTCTTATGCTCTCTGTCTCTACTTTTCTTGGTGCTTTAGGGCTCATTGCCCTACTTTGGGGCGTAAAGACTGGACAGTTTGATGACCAATCTAAGTTTATTGATGCTGCACGTTACGACAACGAAGAGGAGCTTAGAGATGCTGTCATGATGGAGGAGAAAAAAAAGGCCCAAAAAGCCAAACAGGAGAAAAAGAAAAAGTATATGCCTGTTGATTGAAAAAGTAACCTATTTATGCTATGATTGTACTTTATCTCAATATATTAAGGTACACCCATGAAAACATATATCAACAAACTACTTTTAAGCACAGTACTTTTAACAACGTCCCTCTGCGCACAAAATAGCATAGGTCTTGACATCAACAGTGATGATGTTGAGATTTTAGGTTCAATCAACCTCAATCGTTTTGTAAACTATGCCGATAGTACAGCCTATATTTTAGACATCAACTACCTCAATACAGAGAAAAATGATGGTCTCATTACTGTGGGAGTCAGTGGACAAAACCAACTTCAAGGGGTTGCTGGACTTACGTTAGGGTTTGGGCTTAGAGGAGAGATTGCCGACGATTTTCTTGCTTTCCCACTTATGGCAAAAGCAAACTATAGACTCCCATTTAACGATACTTTTCCCCCAACATCCCTCAACACAACCTTTGCCTACGCACCTTCTGTACTCTCTTTTAACGATGCACAAAGCTACTCAGAGCTAAGAGTAGAGGCTGACATGGAGGTCATCTCCAATATTCACCTCTTTACAGGATACCGAAATATCCACACCGAATATGACCAAAGTGATCTCATTTTCAACAACGGTTTCTACGGTGGGATGAAACTCTCGTTTTAAAGAGGATGTGCCTCTTTAAATGCTTGAAAACTTCTATCCATAGCGACTGTTTTAGAGCCTAGCCATGGAAAGTGTCCATAGACAATAGAGATTTCACGTTGGGCATCTCTATCGTGTTTTAACGCATAGAGGTAGAGTGCTACAGCCAAAGAGGTTCTATCGGCACCTGCTTTACAATGAATAAGAAGAGGTTTTGGTGCCTCTTTTATGAGTGCTACCATCTCCTCCATCTGTGCAATTGAGATCTCATGTCTATCAGGGATAGGATAATCATACCGTACCACACCCATCTCTTTTGCAATACGCACCTCATCTTCATACCACGCTTTATGTTTAAGCTTCGCTTTACGTACCTTACGCAAATTTAAAATAGACTTTATCTCATACTTTTTCAAATAGTAAGGCATATTGAACGAAAAGAGTTGTGCTGAACGATAGACCTCATTATCGACCTTATGAAAGTTACCATAGAGCAAAAAGTACCCTGCCCAAGAGAGTACCACAACAACCATACCAAGCCCTACTCTTTTTATCCATTTTACCATCTTCTCTCCTCTACAACTTTGTAAATACTTCTTTTCTTAAGGCTTCATAGAGTGGATAGTTCTCTATATTTTTTAGCCACCCATAGACCAAATCAAAAGAGGCATCTTTCACCTCAGAAGGAACCCTCTGCTTTAAAAACGCAACAAGAGGCGCATACCCCTCTTGCTCCTCTTTAGGTATCATGCGCAAAGTATGCTCTATAATACGCACATAATCATAAGCCTTTTGTGTCTCTAGTGACAATGCTTCAGAGGGGTAGTACTCAAAGTCAATCACCTTCATCCCCTCAGAGGTTACAACAAAGTTTTTCAGTGTCGCATCTAGATGGGTTACCCCTAAAGCGTGTAGTTTTGTGTAAACCTCTATGGCTTCAAAGAGTACCTCCCAGACACGATGCTTCTCATCTTTAACGACATCAAATGCACGTTTTCCTTCTAAATACTCACACACCAAAGCGTCCGATGAAGCAAAAAGTACCTTAGGCGTTAACCCATATTGACTCCCCTTACTATAGGCTTCATACTCCTTAGCCAAACGCTTCTGTTTGACAAAACGTACAATAGCCACATCACTATCGGCATGGTCAGCTATTGCCAAACGAAGCATACCAACCCTCTTCTTCTCTTGAAGAAGGTAGTAGTTAATATCTGCCCCACCAAAAGAGGCAAACTGAAACTTCACCTCCCCCAACGCGACACCAACCTCTTCTTTAACAAGAGCTATTTGCTCTCTATGTAGAAAAAGGGTCTTTAGGTTTTTAATATATTTTTTTATTTTTTTCATCTCAATAACTTTTTTGAAATATAATATATCCTAAGAGAAAGATTATACTCTTTTTTAGAAATAGCAATATCTTTTGTTAAGGGTAACTGCTTAAACACCTTATACAAAGGATGTCCAAATTGCTGAATATGTTTTTTAAAGAACCAATACAATAATTTTTTTACAGCTGCTTCTAAATAGTGTTGATGATGCTTTTTAGTCTCTACATTCTCCTCTAAGATAGCCTCTAAGTATTGATGTAAGCGTACAAAACTTTCACTATCTTTTAATCTATAATCCTCATTCAACAAATCCTGCATATCTATATTAAACTTTTGAAATGATTTTAAAATTACTTTTGTAAAATCTCTATCTAGTATCATCCTGTTTTTAATACTATTATTTTTATGCTTACGATATTTCAATAAAACATCATCAAGATTAGTAACTTGTGTCACCTCACTCAACCTTCTCCATAAATCAAAATCTTCTGCCATTTGCAATGAAGTATCAAACTGTAAGTGATGCTCTTTTAAAATCTTACTTCTTATCATTGTAGCCCCACCACAAATCACATTAGAAAAAAGAATACTAGCCTCTATCTCATCACTATCTATTGGTAACTTTCTAATACGTTTCTTAGTGCCAAAAAAAGATTTCCTAAAACTTTCATAATGAGAGCTCACTAAACCAATATGAGGATTTTCTTCTAAAAACCTTACTTGTTTTTCTATTCTTGTTACCATACTGATGTCATCTGCATCCATTAATGCAATATACTCTCCATTTGCTAACTCAAAGCCCCTATTGCGTGTTGCACTTACACCTAGATTCACTTTATTTTGAAGATAAATAATTTTTTTAGAATCAAATTGTTCTACAATCTCTCTACTCTTATCGGTTGATCCATCATCAATAATAAGAATTTCAAGGTTTTGATAACTCTGTTCAAGTATAGATTGAAGTGCTTGGTAAATATACTTTTCAGCATTATACAGAGGTATAATAACAGAAACCAATGGAGGATTTTTCACTCTTTTTCTCCTAACAAATTTTGATAATACTCAACATGGGTATGTGCAATATGGCTTAAAAGAAGATGTGGACTTTCTCTCTTTTTAAGTTCCTCATAGGCGATGACATACTCCTCGTAGTGTCGATATACCTCTTCTAGTTTTTCATGCATTCTCTGTTCATCCAAGAAAAACTTCTCTTCAAGTATCTCTGTTGCTCCACTGACTCGTGTAGAGAGAAAGAGATTGGCATAAAAGAGTGATTCTACCATGACTACACTAAACCCTTCACTTAAGGAACTCATTACCACCACATCAGCATTTTTCATACGTTGAGGAATATCGGTTTGGAAACCTAAAAGCTTTACCTTCTCTTCAAGCTTACAAGAGGCTATCAAGCTCTCTAGAGCCTCTCTCTCCTCACCCTCTCCCACTATCTCTAAAGAGAAATTAAAAGAGAGTTTTTCACACGCTTTAATGAGCCTATCGTACCCTTTTATCTTGTCTAAACGTCCCACAGCCAATAGGGTAAATACGCTATTGGGTTGCTTAGGTTTCACCTCTATGGGTGTTACACCATTATAGATAACAGCTACATTCTGACTCTCTATACTCTCTTTTACCCCTTTAGAGACAGCAATCACATGAGGTAATCTCTGAAAAATTTTACCTTTACGAGGGTTATGCTTTGTCGCTACATGAGGTAAGTGAAACCAAAAATTTAACCTATAAAAGATCTCTGATGCTTTTGCAAAATGGGTGTGTACCACATCTGGCTCTATCTTTTTAATCTTCTGAAACAACTCTAGATAAAGAAGAGGATTGTTTCTACTATTTTGAGCATGATACTCTACTACCTCTATGGTGTTTGCTACCCTCTCTTTATAGTGTACACCAGCAGGCACCAAAAGGGTAATTTTCATATCATGAACCAAAGTATTGACTAAATCAATATAGATCTCCCCTCTTCCCATTCCTTGCGAGGCAATAAAGTGTAAAATATGCATCTACCTTTCCTCTTCCAATACTCGTTCATACACATTGAGTGTCTCGGAAACCAAATATTCTAAGGTAAAAACTTTAGGCAATGTTTGTCGAACATCTCTAGGCATATTTTGAGCTAAAAAAGATAACTTTTTTGCTAAATCTTGAGGATTTTGTGTCTCAATCACAGCACCATTGACCCCATCTACAATCAAATTGTTTAACCCCTCAAATGTTGTTGCTATCACAGGAGTATTCATCGCTAAGGATTCTGTAACTGTTCGTGCAACATTTCCCATTTTCAAGGAAGCATTCACCAAAATATCACTCAGAGAATAGACCTCAGCAATATGGGTTTGACTTCCAGTAAAGTAGATATTCTCTTCAACACCCTCCTCTTTTGCTAACTGCTTCAAACTCTCATAGTAGTTTTGCTTATCTTCTCTTACACCCCCAACAATTAAGCCTACAATATTGGGTATCTTCTCCTTTGTTAAAGCAATTGCACGAATAAAGGTCTCATAATCTTTCAACCACGTAACACGCCCTACACTACTTACAACAAACTTATTTTCAAGTTGATACTCTCTCTTAAAAGATACAATAAAAGATTGATCCATTCTCTCCATAGAGAATTTATGCATATCTACACCTCGTTGAATAACACTAATTTTAGACTCTTCAACCCCATACCCTTTGACAATATGAGCTTTTACTACTTCACTTACAGCAATTACCCTATCGCCCTTTGTCATAATCTTACTATATGCATTGATACTATTGAGCCCATGTACCGTCGTTACAAAAGGTATCTTTAGAGGTTTATTTGCCACATAGGTAAGCCACGCTGGTACACGGCTACGTACATGGACAATATCGGGGGCTATCTCTTTGAGCAATTTCCGTAGCTTATAGGCACGAGGAAGGGCTGTAAAGATGTTTTTAGAGCAGACATCTAACGTGTAGTGTACCCCTCCATCAGCCTCAATGGTAGAGACGAGTTTACCTCCATGGCTAATGACAATACTCTCATGTCCTCGTTTAACCAATTCACGATTTAACTCCATGGTGCCTCTCTCTACTCCACCCTCATTGAGTTCTGGTAAAATTTGTACTATCTTCACATCTCAACCTTTTTACTATATGTTAAAAAATCTATTTTTCGCACAACACACCCTGCCTCTTCTTTTAAAACACAAAGGTACCCCTCTTGCTTCAAGTAGGAGACAAAACGGCTATATTTATTCTCTTTTTTATAGGGCAAAGGTAAAACCACCACCCTACTTTTACCATACGAGACAGCTTCGCTTATCATGGAGGTACTATCCATCGTACAGTACACCACCTCACACTGCTCCAAAAAATCGCCCATAGGATTGATAGGATTTTGACTATACGTCACCCTATATGCGAAATCGTACGATGCCAAGAGTGTCTCAATCTCTTTAGAGGTACGAGGAGAGGTGGTCACCACCATCTCATAATGCTTCGCATATCTAGCAAAGAGGCTATCGAGCTCTCTTTTGAGTAGTGAGACAGGAAGGGTAAAGTATCGGCTATCTCCTCCTATCACAATGCCCACAGAGTCTCTCTTCGCACGATAGACACCCAAAGGCTCCAAGTAGGAAAAATTGGCAGGAATGGGTACAATATTGGCTTGTTCTGGAGGGGTGTCATGAAGGGGCGCATAGATACAATCAAAGTTATAACGGTAACCTTTTGGCAACATCATACTTACCGATTTGGCACCTAGACTCTTTGCCAATACCTTAACAGGATAGTAGGTAGAAGAGCCCGCACCAATCACCAGCTTATAGTGCTGTGCATACTCCTTTTTAAGACGAAAGAGCTTCGTGCTAGAGAGTCCCAACCAATCATAAACATAGCTTAAAAGCCTTGCCCCTTGAAAGGCAAATGTCACCTCAACTATGTCATAAGGTTCTTGTAGATACTTTGCCAAAGCAACCGATTGGTTTAGATGCCCTTTACGTCCATCACTGATGATAAGAATACTCATTTTTTATAGATCTCAGGGTGGTAGAGTTTCCAGCGACGGTGTTGCCAGAACCATCCCTCTGGGGCTTTTCGTATCTGTGCTTCTAAGATATCACTTAGCTTTTGAGAGAGTGCCTGTACCTCATCATCACTCATATTTTGCTTTACCTCAATAGGATCCAAGAAAACCAACTTATGCTTCTCAAATGTCTCACTAATGGTAAACAGAGGGACAATCACAGCATCAAGCTTTGTAGCCAAACGTACAGGGGAGTCCACTTGTGTTGCTTTATGCCCAAAGAACATCACATTAACCCCCTGCTTTGCATTGATGCTTTGATCAATGGTTAACGCAATGGTTCTCTTTTGATGTAACGCCTTCACCATACACTTTGCTGCCCCCTTCTTTTCACACATATTGAGATGTTTACGCTCACGTGCTTTTCGAAATACCCTATCTAGGTAAGGGTTGTTTAACTTACGACTAATAATGGTTAAAGGGTTATACGCCATAGCAAAGTAGGGTAAAGAGAACTCCCAACACCCATAGTGTCCAGAGACAGTAATGACCCGTTTTCCAGAACGAAGAAGTGCTAATATAGTCTCATCATTCTCTACACTAATTCGCTTTTGCATCTCCTCTAGTGAAGCATCTTGTAAGACAATAAACTCATACAGATTATAGACCATATTACGCCATGAAGCCTCTATAATCGCCTCTTTTTGCGCATCACTTTTACTCTGAGCAAATGCCAAATCTAAATTGGCTTTGGCAATACGATTGTGCTTTTTTGCCAACTTATAGACCAAAAATGCTACACCATGTACCATCGCCTTACGTAAACGGTAGGGTAAATGGGTAAGAAAAAAGGCAAAAAAACGGTACATTCCATAGACAATATAATCCACAAAAATCCTTTAAAAAAAGTATCTCTAAAGAGACTATTTTACCCAAATAGCCTAAAACCTCATCGCCTTTCAATTTAATTTGCTATAATCACGTTAATTATTAGCGTATAAAAGGGATAGATAAGTGATAGGAATTGTCGATTACAATATGGGGAATTTAGCCTCTGTCATCAATGCGTTTGCCAAAGTAGGTGCCGATGCTAAAGTAGAGAGCGACCCAAGCAAACTCTCAGCATATGACAAACTCATCTTACCAGGTGTGGGTGCATATGGTGACGCAATGGCACACCTTAAGAGCAATGGCATGGACGAAGCTGTTGTAGCGTTTGCCAAAAGTGGCAAACCCCTACTTGGCATCTGTTTGGGTATGCAACTTCTTTTTGAAAGCTCCCAAGAGTTTGGAGCCACCCAAGGACTAGG
>Ga0256843_1003394_pt1 | contig 11084 bp, 10 predicted proteins | sample AlvinellametaG_FD_191572 | JGI IMG/M metagenome (GOLD analysis project Ga0256843, IMG submission 191572) | Pompeii worm associated microbial communities from hydrothermal vent at the East Pacific Rise, Pacific Ocean - Alvinella | ecosystem: Host-associated > Annelida > Integument > Unclassified ... | reverse complement strand
AACAAAAGTTAAAGAACTAACAGAGAACTTCACTAAAAGTAAAGAAGAGCTAGAAACATTAAAAAAACTCACAGCCCAAAAAGAGCAAGAACTACAAGAGAGAGTCAAACAGGTTAGCAAAGACAAAGATAAAATCATAGAAGATTTATTATTAAGTAAAAAGAGAATAATACCAAAAAGTTATTTGTCAACTATAGATAAAAATAAAAAAATTGATTTTATTAGTAGCTATTGTATGATGAAAGATGATATATTGGATGCTATTGATATATATGTACTGGGAGATTTCCTAGCAGAAAATGAAAAATTTGAACTGTGTTGTTCTTTTGCTATAAAAATTGCAAAATCTGGAGATAAACATCAAGGGATAAGTTTTGTTAATAATGCTAGATATTTTTTAGATAAAGAAAATAATCAAGAACAATACAAAAAACTTATAGAGTTGGCTTCATCATTAAATTCTATAGCACTTGCTGTTGATTTAGAGATGGAATTTAATGCAAAATATGGACAATTTAGTGTTGAAACAAATAAGAAAATATTTGATGAGTATAAAAAAATAAGAAGTGCTAGTTTAAAAAAACAAGCACATGGTCATGATTTACTTATAGACTACATAGAAAAAAATGTAAACGATAATGACCAGTCTGGTAAAATACTCGTAGAGATTGGTACGACAAGAGAAAATATTCCTGGGCAAGGTTCAACGATGCAACTTGCCAAGTTATGCAAGAAAAAAAATATTAAATTTATTACTGTTGACATGGATCCCCATAATGGTAGATGGGCAAAATTTACTGCTACAAGGTTAGACTACCCTATAGAGTGCATTACAAAAAAAGGTGAAGATTATTTAAAAGAAGATATAGATAGTTTTGACTTTATTTTTTTAGATGCTTATGACTTTGATCATGGAAAGCATAGCGAGTTAAGACAGAGCCGTTATAGACAAAATCTTGGTAGTAGGATAGATGAAGAAGCATGTCATTTAATGCACTTAGAATGTGCAAAAAGTGTAGTAAAAAAATTAAAGAAAGATGGTGTTGTTTGCGTAGATGATACTTGGCTTAATGAAGATGAGAATTGGACGGCGAAGGGTACACTTGCAGTACCTTATTTAGTAGATAATAAATTTAAAATCATAGAAGCACATAATAATGCTTTACTTTTGAAGAATATAGATAAACCTAAGGAGATAATTTGAGTAAAAAATATCCTGTCCTTGTAACATTAGTTGTTCCTGCATATAATGTAGAGCATCTTATTGGAATGACACTGGAAAGTATTGCTAGTCAAACACTAAAATCATTTGAATGTATTATAGTAAATGATTTTTCTACAGATAATACAGGTAATGTAATAAAAGAATTTATAAAATCAGATAAACGCTTTAAGCTTGTAAGTCATAGAGCAAATGCAGGATTAAGTGCTGCTAGAAATACAGGTCTTCGTTTTGCAAAGGGTAAATATGTAGCTTTTCTTGATTCAGATGATTTACTTATGCATGATTCATTGGAATTTCGTGTCAAAAGACTTGAAGAAAATAATATACCAATGGTTATAGGAACATATGCAGGTTCTTTAACTATTGATATGAATTGTAAAGTCGCCCCAGAAGGGAAAGAAGTTAAATTAAAGCTTGTTGATTTTATTACTGCCGGAGGAAATTGTCCTTTTAATGCAAATCAACCTATGTTTCATACAGATTTATTTCGTAAAATAGGAGGATTTGATCATTCTCTTAAGCAAGCAGAAGATTATGATATGTGGATGAGAGTATTGCGTTATGGATATAAAATAATTCCTACACAGAAGCAATTAGTAACATATCGTCAAACTGAAGGTAGTATGATTCGAGATAATCCATTACTTCATTTAAAAAACTCTTATGCAAATTTTAGTAATTGTTATATGCAATATTCTTCTTTAAAATTTACAAATAAACTAGAAACACATCTTACAGAGAGTTTAGCATCATATATTGCTCAACTCAATATTGCAAACAGGGTTTTAGAATTTATAGGTTTAGGTTTAGCAAAAGGGGAAGATATGGTTCTCCTTGAAAAAAGATTGCAGGAATATTTACCTCAATATTTTGAACTTATTGAATCACATAGACCTTTTGTCAGAGGTATTAAGAAAGGGATAGATAGATATTATAAAATAAATGTTGATCTTTCCTCCTCAGAATATAAAGAGTTAGATACAAAACTTCAAACACTTTATCAGAACTTTAAAATGAGTACACATAAAGCAATAGTTCCTAAAAAACAAGAGGTAGACCATACTTATAGTTTTTTTGATATTGTAGGAAACCCTGGTATACAAGAAGAAATTGACTTGATTTTTATTCCACATAAAGATTATCATGTATATACCATTAGTTTAATGAAAAACTATCTTGAAAAGCAGGGTATTAAATTTATTATTTTAGATATCTCTATGCATTATAGGGATGAAAGAGCTATTTCTGCTTGTCAAAAATATAATTTACCTTATATTGGTTATAGTAATTTTTTACTAGGAAACTTTAAACCTAAAGCTTTTGCGGTATTTAATGACTGGGATCCTATTATTCGTTCTATTTTATTACAAGCTAAAGAAGAAAATATTGCTACCATTGGTATTGTCGAAGGAATTCAAGATTATGAAGATGTAGATACGAAACAGTCTCGTGGAGCTTATACTGTTGTTGATTATCTTTTTCTTCCTGGAGAACATGATAAAAAATACTTTCAAGAAAGTAAACAAAAGTTATATGTAGGTGGAATTCCTAGAATATATGATTTGTATCAATCTAAGAAAAAGAACAAGAAAAAAAAGAAACAAGAAAAAATAGCACTTATTAATTCAAATTTTTCTTATGGTGTTCTTATTGAATCACGTGATAAATGGCTTACATCTGCTGTTGAAGCTTGCTATAAAGCTGGATATAAACCTATCATTAGTAGACATCCAGCTGATGAAGGTACGTTATATCCTGAACTTGTAACAGATATGTCATTCTATGAGGCACTTGATCAGGCTAGTGTTTTGATTTCAAGATTTGCTTCAGGTATATTAGAAGCGTTAGCTGTTCATAAAATGCCTATCTATTTTAATCCACATAACGAAAAAGTTGATAAGTTCTTTGATTCATTAAACGCTTATCCTATTGCAGAAACAAAAGTAGAACTTGTTGATATATTAAAGAATTATAAGGCTTTATTTACACAATATCATATGAATTTTGATACTTTCTTAACCCATCATTGTGGTGATATAAAGCAAGATTCTTCTATTAAAATAGCTTCAGATATAGCCAATATTCTTAAAAATCATACTAATATTAGTGAAGATAAATATCAAGATTTTTTTAATGCATTAGCTATTATAGATATTAAAAGTGGTTGTTTTAATAACCTTAATACATTAAGAACTATTAATTCAGAAATATTAAGTAAAAATAAAAGTCTTCTTTTAGAACAAAAAGAAAATTTATCATTAAAAGATGTTTATAGGTTAATTAAAAAACAACAATATAAAGATGCTCAAAATATCTTAAATCAACTTAAAGTAATATCTCCAGATAATCCTGCTTATGTTTATGCAGAAAAAACTTTAAGTGTATATACAAAATAAGGAGTCAATTTGAAAAAAACTATAGCACTACTACCAATGAAAGCAACATCAGAAAGAGTACCGAACAAAAATATGAGAGATTTTAATGGTGCTCCTTTGTACCATGCTGTTATGAAGTCTCTCTTAAATTCCAAATATATAGATAAAGTTGTGATCAATACAGATAGTGAAGTGATAACTAAAGATGCCAAAGAGAATTTTGGCCAGAGAGTTATAATCATAGACAGACCAGTGGAGATTCAAGGTGGTGATGTCTCTATGAACATCATCATAGATTATGATTTACAACATTTAGATGGTGAGTACTTTTTACAAACACATAGTACAAACCCTTTGCTTAAAAGTGAAACTATAGATAGAGCTATTGAAAGTTACTTTAATGATCTTGACAAGTATGACTCTATCTTTGGTGTAACAAAAGTACAAACAAGATTTTATGATAAAGATGCAAATCCAGTCAATCATAATCCAGAAGAGCTTTTAAGAACACAGGATTTGGAGCCACTTTATGAAGAAAACTCTAACTTTTATATATTTTCAAAAGGTTCATTTGAAAAGTCAGGTAAAAAACGCATAGGTGTGAAACCTCAAATTTTTGAAGTAAATAAACTTGAAGCGGTAGATATAGATGAGCCAGAAGATTTTGTACTCGCAGAACTTTTACACAGATATAAAGATAACTTATAGGATATTTTAATGAACTTAAAACAAAAACTAAAAAATAATGAACTAACACTAGGGAGTTGGATAATGATGGGTAATGCTATGAGTGTAGAAGTCATGGCTTTAGCAGGATTTGACTGGCTTGTTGTTGATATAGAGCATACTGCTATTGACTTGGAAACAACTTTTTCTCTTATTTCCACTATTCAAGCAAATGGGATGAAAGCATTAGTTCGAGTAAGTAAAAATGAAGAAGTTGTGATAAAAAGAGTTTTAGATATGGGTGCAGATGGTATTATAGTTCCGATGGTATGCTCACAAGAAGATGCAAAACTTGCTGTTGATTATGCCAAGTATCCTCCAGTAGGGAAGCGTGGAGTTGGTCTCAATCGTGCTCAAAAATATGGTACAAAATTTGAAGAGTATAAAAAATGGGTAGATGAGGAGCTTGTTATTATCGCGCAGATAGAGCATATTGATGCGGTTAATAATATTGATGATATATTGCAAGTTGAAGGGATTGATGGGACTATTATTGGTCCATATGATCTGTCTGGAAGTATGGGGTATCCTGGAGAGTTTGACAGAGAAGATGTAAAAGAAGCTGTTCAAACGGTTCTTGATAGATGTAAAAAGTATAATATGCCATCAGGGTTTCATGTAGTTGATACTAATCCAGAGAAACTACAAGTAAAAATTGATCAAGGATGTACATTCTTGGCTTATGGAATTGATTACTTTTTTATGAGAGATGCGGCAATAGCTGGAATGAATAAACTAAAAGAAGGATTACAATAATGAAGATTTTTGTATCTACACACCCTTTTTCATCGACTTCTGAAATTCCTATGCATTTGGTAAAAGAAAATAATCTTGAACTTAGTGTAAATGAACATGGTAGAAAAATTACAACATCTGAACTAGCAGAAGATATTAAAGATGCCGAAGTATTAGTAGCAGGGACAGAAAAAATTACTGAAGAAGTTTTTAAAAATGCACCTAATCTTAAACTTATTTCACGTGTTGGTATTGGTCTTGATGGGATTGATTTTGAATTGTGTAAAAAGTATGGTGTGAGAGTGGCATATACTCCAGATGCTCCAACAATGGCAGTCGCTGAACTTTGTGTCGGTATGATACTTGATTTAGCAAGAAAAATTACAGATACGAATATTAATATAAAAAATGGTATTTGGCATAGACATATGGGAACATTACTTTATGGTAAAACAGTTGGAATTTTTGGAATGGGAAGAATTGGTAAAAGTCTGATTCATCTTCTCCAGCCATTCAATGTGAAATTTTTAGTCTATGATCTTGAACCGGATTTAGCGTTTGGAAGATTATATAATGTTAAATTTGTAGATAAAAAGAGTCTCCTAAAATCTAGTGAAATTGTATCTATAAATTTACCTTTGAAAAAAGATACAAAAGATTACATTACATCTAAGGAATTGTCTTTAATGCAAAAAGGTTCAATACTTATAAATACTGCTCGTGGAGGCATTGTAAATGAGCAAGATCTTTATCAAGCATTGAAAAATGGTATTATTGGAGCTGCTGCTGTAGATGTTTTTGAAGAGGAACCTTATAAAGGTAATCTCATTGAACTAGATAACTGCTTACTTACTTGTCATATGGGAGCTAGTACGATAGATAGTAGAACTGATATGGAAGTTCAAGCTATTGAAGAAGTTATTCGTTATAAAAATAAATTACCTTTAAAAAATGAGGTGTATGATAATGCGTAAAAAAGTTGTTGTTTTTGGTGGAAATGGTTTTATTGGTAGTTATGTTGTAGAGGAGTTATTAAGTAATGGATTTGATGTTGTATCGGCTGATTTAAATAGTTCCAAGTATGTTGATGATAAGTATTTTCAACAGTGTGATATCTTAGATAAAAAAATGGTTGATGAGTTAGTTGAAGGTGCTCATATAGTTTATAATTTTGCAGGCTTTGCAAACTTAGATGATGCTATTGCTAACCCTGTAAAGGCTTTAGAACTTAATGTGATTGGCAATTTAAATATCTTGGAAGCATGCAAGATACATCATGTTAAAAGATTTGTCTATGCAAGTAGTGCATATGCTATGAGTGATAGAGGCTCTTTTTATGGAATTAGTAAGCTTACTTCTGAAAAATTAGTGGAAGAATATTATAAAAAATTTGGTTTAGAATTTACCATAGTTAGATATGGGTCAGTGTATGGGGAAAGGGACTATCATAACAACTATATCTATAACTTACTCAAAACATCACTGGCAACAAATGAAATTAATCATAGTGGTGATGGTAAAGAGATACGAGAGTATATTCATGCGGCAGATGTAGCTAAATTGGCAGTTGATATTATTAAATCTGATGATTTTATTAACGAACATATTATTTTGACGGGTGTTGAGAGAATGCAGAGAAAAGAACTTTTTGCAATGATAAATGAGATACTAGGGAATAAATTAAGCATTAAACTCAATGATGATGGTTATAGTAATCATTATAAAACAACTCCTTATTCTTTTCATCCAACACGCAGTAAAAAACTTGTGGCAAACCCTTATATAGATATGGGTCAAGGACTTTTAGAATGTTTAAAAGATATTGAGGCAAATAGAAGTGAGTAAACTTCAATACTTGTCATATATACTTGATGCCAATACTCCTACTTATGGTAATAGAAGTAAGTTTATTTGTGAAAAAAAATCTGATATTTCAAAAGGTGATGTAGCAAATGACAGTAGTATAACTTTAACTGTTCATATTGGTACTCATATTGATATGCCTTATCATTTTTTTGATAATGGACAGAGTATTGAAGATTTTGATGTTAATTATTTTCAATTTTCTAAAGTATTATTTTTAACTTTTACTCCACAAAATATAATTGTGAAAGATGATTTACTTACCCTTTTAGAGCAAGTGAAGGGTAAGAGTAGTTTTGATTTATTGATAATAAAAACAGGTATTTGTCATAAAAGGAATGAAAGAGTTTTTTGGGAAAAAAATTATGGTTTTGATCCAGAAATTGCATACTTTTTGAGAGATAATTTTCCTTATATCCGGGCAATAGGTTTTGATAGTATTTCAGTTTCTAGTTTTTCCAATCGTATGCTTGGGCGAGAATCTCATAAAGCTTTTTTAGATCCTAAACAACCTATTTTACTTATAGAGGATATGGATTTAACAAATTTAGATGAGTTATCTAAGATTAATAAGGTGCAAGTGGTGCCATTACGCATAGCTAAGTGTGATGGATTACCTTGTACAATCATTGCAGAGGTTATATAAATGGCAATATTTGGAACATTAGAAGTAGTAAAAAATCAGCTTTGTGATAGAAAATTTGATAAAGCATTTGAGTATTTAGAAAAAGTTTTAAAAGACGGAACAGTTGAAAACAAAAGGTTAATGAAATTACCAATAGGCGCATTTGAAAAAGAAGATTTAGATAATTTTAATTTTGCTTTGGAGCAAGTCTATAACTCTAAAGAAAGAAATGAATGTTTTTTTGAATCACATAAACAATATATTGATGTTCAATTTATACTTCAAGGTGAAGAAATTATAGAAGTTTCAAATTCTAACGATTTAGTTGTAGAATCTGCTTATAGCGAGAAAATTGATCTTGTAAAATATAAGGATACATCAAAGTCTTCACATATAATGTTAAAGAAAGGTGATGTTGCTATTTTTTTTCCAGAAGATGCTCATATGCCTTGTGTCAAAGTAAAGGAAAGCTTGAAAGTTATAAAGACAGTTGTTAAGGTGCAAGTTTGATAAAAAATATTATCTTTGATTTTGATGGCGTTATTTTAGATTCTGTTCCTGTTAAGACAGAAGCGTTTAGAAGGTTATTTGATGCATTTGACAATAAATTGGTTGAGCAACTTATAGAGTACCATTTAGAAAATGGTGGTAAGTCTAGATATCTAAAAATAGAATATTTTTTTGTTGAAATACTTAATAAGTCCATATCTCAAGAAGAAATTTTAAAATATGCAAATAAATATTCAGAGATTACAAAAGAGGAGTTGTCAAATAGCAAATATTTAATTCAAGAAGTATTGAATTTTATTAAAAATAATCATAAAAAATATAATATGCATGTTGCATCAGGTGCAGATGAAGAAGATCTCTTGTATATATGCGAACAGTTAAATATAAATCAGTATTTTTTATCTATATATGGTTCTCCAGCTGTAAAAAATCAAATAGTTAGTAATTTATTGTTAGAGAATCAATATGATACTAATGAAACCATTTTGATTGGAGATAGTAAAAATGATTATGATGCTGCTTATGAAAATGGAATAAATTTTTATGGATATAATAATAAAAATATAAGTAATATTATTAATACCAATTACATAGAGAGTTTTACTGCATTTGAAAAAAGTTTATAGATATATAAAAAATAAAAAGCTATTATTATCCTCAAAATATAAGAGATTGAATGTATTGTGGATACCGAAAATTGAGACTGAAGAAAGTTTATATCGAGAAATTTCCAGGGCTGTTTGGTATACATATACTTTTAGACAAAAGATAAATAGTATTATTTTTTATATTTCACCTGAAATGCAATCAAAAATAAATCAATATGATGTCCCAGAATATGCTGATGATAATATTAATGATTTATATCTAGAAATGAAATCTAAATTGATTTTTAGAACAGAAGAAAAATTTATATCTAATATATATCCTGATATAGTAGTATATTGGTCAAATGTAAAACATCATTTACGCATCAAAGCTAAATTTCCTTTTCTAGTTAATGCGTCTGTGCATGATAATCAATTTGAAGCTAATCAAATTGTAAAATTATCATCTGTATTTCTTGATAAAAAATCTATTCTTGAAAATAATAGAAAATTGGCAGGTCTTTTATCAAATTTAAAAGATGAAAATTATCAAAATGTTACGATTTTTGGAAGTGGCCCTTCTGTGTGTAAGTATAACGAGGTTGATGCTAATAATTCTTTGTCAATTATCTGTAATAGTGTTGTCAAAAATAGTGATTTATTAAAAAAAATAAGACCAAAAATTGTTGTGGCTACAGATAGTGTATTTCATACAGGATACTCAAAATATGCTGCTGAATTTAGAACTTATCTATGTCAGGCATTAGATTTAATCGAAGAGATGGTTTTTATTGTACCTTTAAGAGATTTAAATATTTATAAATCAAATTTGCCTCAAAAGTATCAACATAGAATTTATGGACTTGAGGGAAAGAAATTAAATAATTTCAATATAGATCTTTTGTCAAATCAATTTGTTAAATCAACTTCAAATGTATTAACATTTTTTTTATTTCCGATAGCCGCAACACTATCAAAGAATATTAATATTTTAGGTTTTGATGGAAAAATAGACAATAAAGAGAAAAAATTTTGGGATTATGATCAAAAATCTCAGTTTTTTAATAGTATATGTCATACAAAAAAAGCACATCCTGCATTTTATAATGTAAATTATGCTGAGTATTACGATACTCATTGTTTGGAAGTTGAATCGCTTGTAGATGTACTTAAAAAGAAGGGAATAAAAATAAAGAATTTGGCTCCGAGTTTTATTCCTGCATTGGTAGAATATAATGATTAGTTTTATTGTTCCGGTGCGGTATCTTAAAGAGGATTATGTTTACAAAAGAGCATTAGAATTAATTTCATTATTTGAAACATTTGATAAAGATGTAGAGCTTGTTATTTCAGATGCAAGCAAAATAAAAATGTTACATACTGATAGTGAAAAAATAAAGATAGTGAATTTGGAATATACAAGTGGTATTTATTCACCAGCAAAGGCTAGGAATGCATGTATAGAATACTGTACAAAAGAATTTTTATTCTTTTTAGATGTTGATTTAGCTTTTTCTGAGGTATTTATAATCTCTCTTTTTGATATTGTAAAAGAAAAAATTTTATCTGCTAGAGCACAATTTATTATGTTGCCTTGTTTATATTTAAGTGAACTTGGAACAAAACAATTTGATAAAAGTTTAAATAAAAAGAAAACAATAGATTTGTTTAGAGATAGTTATATCTATGGAAATAATATTTATGTAGAAAGATTGGCTATAAACACCTCTGCAATTGTACTGAGACGCAAATACTTTATAGAAATTGGTATGTTCAGTGAAGATTTTTCTGGTCATGGTGGAGAAGATTTTGAATTATTACATCGGTTGGCTTCATATAATCCCCATTCAATGAAAAATCATGATTATTATTATGATAAAGTGGAACAATTTATTGTAAATTATAAAGGATTTCGACAGTATTTATCTTTATATGCATTTGAGTATTTTTTTTCTGATTTACTTTTAGTGCATAGATGGCATAAAAGAGAATTATTTAATAGATTTTATATGAAAAGAGTTGGGAATGAAAATTTATTAATTCAAAAAATGAAACAACATGATTTAAATAATTATTTATGGAATAGTAAGAAACCATTTGTAAACTATCAAGAATATTTGGAATTTTTATTGCTATCACATGGGTATGATGTAACTCAAGCAATAGGTTTTAAAAGATTAAAAGATAATAATATTATTAAAGGACCTTTAGATGCTAAAATTAGAAAGCTGATAACACGACCAAAATTATTTTTTATAGATATGCTAAAAAATAAAGTTAAATAATGTTTAAAGGTTATATATACTATTTTCAAAATCTATTCCAAATCTTTACTACAAAATATTTCAAAGGTTGGGGGCGTAAAAAAACGGGGCGATTTGCTTCTTGGTGTCAACAAACTTTTGGTGGGCATGTTACCCTTCTTGAAGACGGCTTCA
>Ga0256843_1003393_pt1 | contig 11084 bp, 5 predicted proteins | sample AlvinellametaG_FD_191572 | JGI IMG/M metagenome (GOLD analysis project Ga0256843, IMG submission 191572) | Pompeii worm associated microbial communities from hydrothermal vent at the East Pacific Rise, Pacific Ocean - Alvinella | ecosystem: Host-associated > Annelida > Integument > Unclassified ... | reverse complement strand
AAAAACAACCGTCTCTGCAATATACCCATGCCAGGGGTATGCACCTTCATCTTTCTCTGTGGCACCCTTTCCTATACGAAAATGTTTTGAGGTATTGGGTGAGAAAGAGACATTATTTTTACTTGCCCTCTCCAACCCATGTACATAGATCTTTTTGTTTATATGGGTACCGCCCCCGGCATCTTCCGCTCTGGTTGTTGCGATCTCAAAAGAACCCGTTGCTTTTACGTCACTGTCAAGTACATCCCAACGGCGTCCTTTTCCATTCCAGTATCCATAGTAGTTATTTCCATTCTCAAGGTAGAGGATGTGTCCCCTCTGTGGCCAATCATCACGGGTTGTCCATGGAGAACGCCACCATGCGTTATCATCTGACAATACCACAGTAAAAACGGTTAAGTTCGCACCATTGAGCTCTTGATGGTAAAGTACATCCAAAAAGTGATCGGTAAAATAGAGTGCAGGATTAAAATTGACTATATTCTTGGAAAATGTTGGTTGATAGAGACTGTTGTTCTGCTCGGCATCCCAACCATTGGCAGAGTAGTCTTGCCATTCTGATACAGGAGAGGCCGATACACCAATATCTGCACGCAACCAAAGCTGTGCATTCTCTACACCACCTGGTTTAGCACCAAAGAGTGCTAAAGAGAGTATAACTACACCTAAAGCAACGCTTCGATTCACTTTATCTCTACCTCAAAATAACCACACTTCTGTGTCGGTGCCGTCTCGCTCCCTGCTGCTACTGTTCCAAAATCAACCAAAACCTTACTGCCATTGATATCGCCACTTTCACTGCCACCACTTAATGTTGTACATTCACCACACTTTCCTGTTAGAACTTTAGGTGTAGTAGCTGTGGCGGCATCATAATATACACTTAAATTATCATCAACAACAACATCTCCAGCATCACCCGGTCCTGTATTGTTCACATCGATTATATAGCGAATGGTTGCCCCGGGAATCCTTTTTGGGTTATCTCTGTCGTTTACAGGATCTTTCACGATACAAGAGGCTTTTGCAACTGCCATCACCGGCATCTTTTCAAATACCCAATAGGAGACACGCTCTTTGACATGCCATCGATCACTTTCAACCGACTCTTCGTCAATGGCCAGATATATTTTCTCATTAATAGGATCATTCCCATAGAGTACTGCCCAGCCTCCATCTCCTCCAACCATACCATTTTGTGAAGCAACTCCATAACTATAGTGCGACTGAACATATTCAGAGAAGTCATAACTATCTCCTTTGTTTCGAGTACCATCTATCGTTCTTTTTCCTCTCTTAAGTGCATAGTGAATATGATTAACTTCCCCCTCGTTGCTTCTACCTATAATATAACCGATCGTTTCATTCTTTCTAAATGGCGGAAGGCTCTCTTTACCAATATGTTTTCCGGCATAAAAACCACCATTTTCATCAGGAGGATTCAAGCGATCACCATCAATATTGCATGACCAAAATGTTGTCCATGCTTCATTATTATAGCTGATCACCTGACCTAATACGACCGGTTTGTTATAACTTTGCTGGTAGGTAACCTGTTCCATATAACTTGCATCCCAGCCAAGTGCTTTACTGTTTGTATCATCCGAGTCTATACGGTACGCTTCTAGTTTTCGTCCTCCACCCAAAAATGTACCTCCAATTGTATGATTCCCCTCTTCAACAATAATACAGTAAACATCACCGGCTGTTACATCAGTACTGTTTTTTGGACGCTGAATCTTCATCTGCATACTATTTTGACCAATATCTCTAATCCGAACAACTGCCTCATTGTCTGTTCTGTCTTTTAAATGGTAGGTACAGACAGGTACTGCCTTTGTATAACTGTTCTTGAAAGTAAATGTTTCAAAGGTTCCTTTGACATTTTCAAACTTCTGTACCTCCATCCAGTCTAAACCCGGATCTTGATCAAAGAGCCAATAAGACACCTGCTCTCGGGTATGATTGCGATCGGTTCCATCAAGGGTATCCTCTTCGGTTCCAAGATCAATATTATTCCCTTCAAAAGGATCACTTCCCAAAAAGACTGTCCAACCACCATCAATACCATCCATGGCACTCTGTGTTGCTGCACCCAGTTTATAGTCATATCCGACACTATAGCTTCCTCCACCATCTGCTGTACCGGAAATAGCATTACCTCCTAACTCCACACGATAATGGGTTACCGCAAAAGGAAAGATGGAAGAGCTGATCGTATCATCACCATCGGCATTGCCATCTCCATCTTTGTCACTCTCTATGACAATGTATCCTAATGTTTCACTATACTCCCGTTCAGGGAGTCTGTCGCTGGTACGTCCAATATGCTTACCGACACAAATAGAATCAGAGGTAGGAGGATAACCGGCATTACTGCAGTCGTATGTCCAAAAGAGTGAAAAGCGTTCATCATTGTAGCTCATCACCTGCCCTAAGACAACCGGTCTTGTACCATAATTACCTGTATCACCGGAGACATCCTCTCCCGTACCAGCCCAGCCATCAGCATAGTTTCCACTGGTATCTTGAGACTCTACTTCATGTGCCTCAAAGAGATATCCGTCCGGCAGAGTGTTCTTACCCTCTTTGGCTACAATACACTGTACTTTTGTGTCAACATGATCGGCATCTACCGGGCGTTGAACCCGTATATCGAACCCTGAAGTAGTACGGTTACGAATACGGATTGCTGCATCAGCTTCTCTGTAAGATGGAAGATTCTGTATACACACAACAATAGGTTTAGACGCATAGCTATTTAAAAAAGTAACACTTTGAAAATCATCACTTACACCATCGAGTTTGTGAAACTCTACACTATCGTCTAATTTAAAGTTGTCATCACTCAAGGTTGCAAAGAGCAAAGTGAAACAAAAAGATAAAACAACAATGACTCGACTCATTGAACAACCCCTTCTGCCATCGATTTGACACTCTCTTGATCAAACTTCATACGCATACGCAAATATGGCCCCTGAATATAGTAGTTTTGCAAATTAAAGTCATCATCACGGAAACCTGCAAAGTTGTACCCCAGAGTCAACTCGGCATTCTGCCATGGTGTCATAGAGACAAACACCCCACCACTAAAGTCAAGGTTGTTGGCCGTATAGGCGTGAAGCAGACTTCCTTGCAATCCAACAGACCAGTTCTCTTTGATGTCATAACGTACATTTACCCCTATCAGATCTGTCCAGCTGCTATACTCTTCGTCATCGATCGTATCGATCACATGTTTAAGGCCATAGTGCAATCCAAAATACCACCATGGATTGTACTGCCAGTTCAGATGCATATTATTCACAACTTTTTGGGTTTTATACTCATCTGTTAAGCCTCTACGGTAGGTTTCTATGAGATCCAATCTATCTAACACAACCCATTTTCCATCTAAAGGACGGTAGACAAATGAACCTCTTAAATCAATATCACGCTCTTCTCTTCCCTCTCCCCATGTGCGGTGGTACCCTAAAGCAGAAGCCAATCCTACTTCTTTACTCTGCTTCACATACAATCCAGTATCGATATTGATTCTCTTTTGCAGATCATCAACCCGATACCCAAATGAGATTTCACCACTATAGCGGGAAGTGGTATATGAGATGGCCGTACTAAGAGCATCAAAGTTGCGGCTACTCTGGTTATTGTCCCATGCCATCCCTTTTTCATACCCTATATGCCACTTCCAGACTTCACCAAACGTTAATGTACGATCAATACCCAATGTATCATATACCCTACTTCCTGACTCATCATTCGTATAGAGACGGTTTATCCTTACCTTTCCATCTTGCCATAGTTTATACTCAACTCCCGATCGGGCACTCCACCCGATATCTCCATTCTCATCACTACGTTCAACCTGTGCAAAGAGTGTTTTGTTGGCATCACAGCGATAGGTTACCCCTATTGCTGTTCGCATAGGGTAGCTCTCACTTCCTCCCCCTATATCTTGATCATGTGAAATCCACAAAGAGAGGTTATTGTCTAACAAGACTCTTTCTGCCCGCATACTCAACTGCTGGGTTGCCTTTTTATCTGTACGTTTGGCATAACGGTATCCAATATCACCCTGCCACTGCTTATCTTTATATGTCACACCTGTGTATGCTACATTGAGATCGGTATGGCCATCCTCTTCATCGTGCCTATTTTGGTAGAGTTGGGCAGCAAGTGTCCACTTTTCTGAGATCCTTCTATTTATATCTATTCCCATACGGCGTGTTGAAGAGAGTGAATCTGCAAGTTGTCCAAGCCCAAACGAGGCATCCTGCTTACGATAATAGATACGAGCATCTGTCTGGTTGCCATCGTAATCCAACTCGATCTTTGCAGCATCTCCGGTAACCGTACTGTTCTCTTCGCTATTGTGGCTTTTTGCATACTCTGCAACCAGTGTCAGCTCATCACTCACCTCTACTTTTAAATCAACACCAACCAGTTCATTGTTACCATTGCCTCGCTCCTCTTTAATGGCAGTTGCACCAACTTCTACCTTTTCATTGTCACTTTTGTATGATACCCTTCCACCATAAGTGTAGTGTTCTTCCCCACTTCCGTCCACTTCATACTTGGCAACAATATATTGTGGATTGAAAGCTTCATCTTTACTATAGATCACATCTTTAAAGTAGAGTGTTCCTTTGTCGTAGTCAATGTCGTAGTCACTATAGCGTTGCAGTACCCTCTGTGAAAGCACAATCTCATCACGGTCACGATCTCTCACCTCGATGGTGATCTCTTCTGAACCTACAATAATAGGCGTATGACTTAAGTGGTAGTACCCTCTTGTGCCATCGCCACGTATATCCTCTCTATAGAAGAGCTGATCACTCTCTGCACCAAAGAGTGTTGCATCAACATTTTTGGTATGATACACACTTTTAATACCTGTAAAAGAGCGATTGTAGCTTGAAAGCTCTGTTTGCGTTAATCCTGAGCTAAAATCACCAAAAAGAAGCGAGAAGTCCTCTTTCTCTAGTTTCACATAGAGCTTTTTTCGACTTGGTGCTTCACTCGACTGTCTGGTTGCATCACTAAAAAGTGTATAGTAGGCATCGGCATCGATTTTATCAAACAACTCTCTGTCATCTTTACCTCTACCACTATCGTACGCCATTGTAAGCAGCCACTCACCCTTAATACGCCCTTTGGCAAAAAAGGCTACACGGCCATCTTTATACCACTTCTCTTTGGCACCTCTCTCATCGAGAGATTCTTGATGTCCACGTAAGGTATTGTAGCCGACAGTTCCTTCGGCAAATCCCACCAAAATCCACTCTCGCATATGTGGTTTCAGTCTTACTTGAATACACTTCTCTCTTCCGCTATAGAGTCTAAAACAGAGTTCAGTCTCACCTGTTATGGTTGTCGGTTCCAGTTCAATATAGGCGATCCCTTCAGAGTCAACTCTAAACAACCCTTTGCCATTACTCATTTCATGTGGGCGATGCTGTGCATCGGTGGTAAAACTTCCTGTCAACCCACTACGCAGTGGATGTCCCGAAGCCCCTAACATACGTACAGCGATCACTGGTGGGTGTTTGCCATCGGCCACAAGATAGGAGTACTCAGGAACAAACTCTATACTCTCAGGAGCACGGTTCTCAACATAGATATTGCGTACCAGCCGTTTGATCACATGGCCTTCTTTTGAGACAATTGCCTCAAAACGGTTCTCTCCTTGTCTAAGATCCACACCTTTAAAATGCATGATATACATTTGACGGCTCTTACCTCTGAAGATCCCTTCATAGTTAAGTGGATTTACCTTATTGCCATTAAGTCTTAATTCAACATGGGTACCTCTTGGGTAGAGAATTGCCACTCGTGTTGAAGGGATGTCCGGAATCCACCCTTTAGGTGGCCAGACAATACGCGGCTCATCTCCCATCTCATCAATCTGCTCTGGAGTGTATGTAGGCATATGTGTTTGATGTGTCGCTTTTGTCCAGTTGTAATCTCCCTCTTCAGGGTTAAGCTTACCACCAACAGAAACCACCTTCACTTCCGTCTCTGGTTTCACGATCGAAGCAATGTTCGACAGGTTCTCATCGGGTGAGCTAAAGGCAACACTCGCCATTTCACTGTGTTCATCTTGGCTGACTGCCGTATCGAAATAGAAGATCCCCTCTATCTCTTTGACAACCCCTCCATATGGTTTGTTCTTAAACCGTAACGTTACCGTAGATGCTCCCTCTAACGAGACGGCCATAATGTTCCCTTTTTGCACAGGTTCAATATGGTTGCTAATGCTGCCTTTCATGTAGTGCAGCCCATCAGGAAGCTTCAAATAGACTTCCGGGTTGATCAAGTCCAAATCTTTCTCAACATGTAAACGCAACACGATTTCATCATGATTTTGTTTTGCAATAGCAATATGCAGTGTCGCACTGCCCGTAACATCCGGCTCTCGCTCCAGACAAAAGTCTGCTCGTACCAACTCTCCATGGTAAAGCGTTACAAACTGCGATCGGTTACTCTCGGCAAAACGTGTGTTCTGCCGACAACGTGTTAAGTGGTATCGTCCACGAATGCTATATTCATCTACCTGCACGACATGGGTTCCATTGGCCACATCGACAAAGTGAAATCGCCCCTCTTTATCGGTTACGACATAACGACCATCTTCCATATATAGCTTAACCCCTGCAACACCACACCCTTTTTTATCCTCATGTTCAGGATCGATCGAAGCAACTTTACTCTTAGCGACTGTTGCATTGTGCTCTTTTTGGGGATCTTTTGCATCACATGGCAAATTCACATCACTCACACGCCCAACAATAAACCCTTTACTTCGGTAGAGCTCCTCTTTGAGCTTTAGTGTTGTTACTGCGACATTAGAGCGTGCCCCTATAGGCGAAAAAGCCCAGGCTCTATTCACTACCTTGTGATCAATACTTCCCGCACCGATCAAAGCGACATAACTCATCTCTACCCGTTCTCCGGCATCAAGTGTCTCAATACGATAAGAGATCTCTTTCCCATCTTTTGAAAATGTTGGTAGATACGATTTATCTTTTACCTTAAAACTCTCTGTCTGGTACTTTACGCCAGGAGGCAGTCGATCGACCATGGTAACATCATCAAGCTGCACTTGACTGACATTTTCTACTGTAACTGTGTATTTGACAAACTCTCCTATAGAAGCCACATCTTTGGACTGCTTCTTTGTGACCAAAAGCATATAGGCCAAAGAGACGATCTTTGCCTCTGCACTTACAACCTCTTTTGTTCCGTTATCTACATAGATAACATCGAGTTGATCTCCTGTGGCCACACACATCATGCCATCTAATTGAAAGCCATCACTCTTTTGTTGAACCGATGATTGACAAGGAGTGGTAAGTGTGTACCCTATAAAGATACCGCTATTGAGTGCTGTTTCACGCAATAGGAGTACTTCAACCTCTCCTGTACGGATATTTGTTACATTTACCTCTACACTATCTTGCATATTGGCATGGGTATTTTGATCCATATCATCTAAACGAATAATCACAAGATCTTGTGCAAAATAACGATCAGTCTGTTCAATCTCTACAGAAGAGGGAAGTTTGATCTTCTTGGCATCTGCACTTTCAGCTTCAGGCATAGACTCCCAAACACCATCGGCATTTAAAAACTTGGTTGACTCAAGTACCTCTTTTACTGATGCATCATCGTTACTTAATTTCCAATAGCTGATATTGGCTTCTGTCTGTGCAATCGTAAGGTTAACCTCGTTAGTAGTCTGGTTCTTCTCGTATCCTCCTATTGTATAAGAGAGTGTAGCGGTGTTAAGAATATCTTCTCCCACCTCTGCACCAAAAACCGATGAGAGCAGAAACAGTAGTGACAGTAGAATATAACGCAATGCACTAAATATCAATGCTGTCTCTCCTTTCATAGGTTTATTTTGATGTGGTTATATAACACAGTTTGATGCAAGTCGGGCCTCAAAGAGCCCTATATGACTTGCATTATTGTTTACTTGATCTCAGTATTTACCCAGACACAGGTATGCTTAACATCTTTTTGAATGTTGCCATCAGCATCTATAGTCGAACCTGCAGCAACATCAATATGCTGCACCAATAGTGTTTGAGAAGTAACAGAAGCATCACTACGTGCATTACCCCCACTATTTGGACATTCACATGGATCATCTTGACTTTCAGTTTTTTCTGTACTAACTGGTGTAAGTGATAAATCCAACTTATCACTAAACGTATCTGTCAAATTTACATCTTCTACCGCTTTTGTTCCATTGTTCTCAATATCAAAGAGATAACGGATGGTTGCGCCAGGAATACGTTTTGGATAATTAGTTCCATTTACAGGATCTTCAGTTACACAAGATATCTTTGTTACTTTCAAATCTGGTGTAGAGATCATATAGCCACTTCTGGCAATCTCTTCTCCGTTACCGGCAACATCTCCCGTGCCACCGCCACTTTTACCTAAGCCATCATTACTTTCGCCATCTGCAAAGACAATCTGTACTCTATCGGCCACATCTGCATCTGTATCTTCTTGCAGTTTGGCACCGCTACCATCAACAGCTGTAGCATTGAGCTCAATCACCATCGCTTGTCCGTCAGCTGCACCTTCATTCTCTGTACGGATGTCAGCCGTGACAATACAGCTGATATTATCATCTGCTTTGACATTGGTAAATGTAACCGATGGAGGTGTTGCTGTACTCTCTTTTACATCAGATCCATAGGTACAGCTCAATGTTAAGTTCTTTACATCATGATCACTGTCGGTATTATCAGCTGTTTTGTTATAGTCAGCCTGTTCACCGTTATCTAGGTTATAGGCGGTAAATGTAAAGTTCATATCTGCATTACTCTCATTGGTAAACTCAAATGAACGGTTACGATCTTCTTGTCCTGGTGTTACATAATCATGATCTGTATCGGTTGTCCATAGCACCATATCTACTTTCATATCGACGACAAAGCTATCGGGCTCTGTTGTATTGACATCATTCTGTTCAACTCCACCAGCCGTATAACTCAGTGTTGCGTTGTTTTCGATTTTGGTACCGGCAGTAACACCAATTGCCCAAACACTACTGCTTCCTATTATCATGGCACCTGCCATCAATAAAAGCTTTTTCATTATTTCTCCTTTTACGTCTCTCTACCCTCCCAAAGGGGTAGACTCTATTGTGTTGTATCTTTGGGTGTTTCCCCCTAAAGGCACTACCATGCCGTTAGGGGAAGACACCCCACCGCTTATACTACTTTACCTTTGTCATGTATGAGATATCGACACTACTGTGTGGCGCTACCTTCTCTATGGTAAAAAGAAGAGCATTGTATTCACTTGGCTTTGCAAGACGTTTACGTTTGTTTTCAACCACATAGAGCTTTTCTGCTACATCAAAGTGTTTTCCCCCATCTATAGAGTACTTCGTACCAAACTTGTTTTTTGACACTGCAGAGTCGGCAACAAATGCAAGATTTGGATCAATGCGGTTTTTTACCTTTACATCAGTGAGTGTCTCATTGCTGTCGTTGATAACGGTATCGACATATTTGATGAATGTACCGGGTACTGCTGTACGTACTGCAACCCACTTTTTAACAGGTTTTCCCTGTTTATCTTTTTTCACTTTGCCATGTTTGTCTTTCACAACAACCTGCTGATATGAGTGCAACTCAATCTGTACAGGAAGGGTGTTTTTTGCAACCATCAGCGAAACCCCAAAAGAGATAACAAGGAAACTCCGAAACAACTGTTTCATATCCCTCTCCTTTCATAGTTTTATTTGGGTGTAACCCCTTATGTGCTCGGTTAAGCACATAAGGGGTCATACCAACTATTCAACCACAACATCAAAAAAAATACGATGATGCTCGGAATCTTCTATCTTTGGTACTGCAACCTCTATACTACGCTCACTATACATACCTGCATCACTATCATTCTTATCACTTAAAGAGGTATCGTTAAGTCGTAAACTGCCAAGAACATACTGTGTAGACTCAGGAATAGCATCAATTAATACAATATTTTCGATCTTCTTTCCTTCACTCTTGCCACCAATGAACAGATCAATTGTGTAGGTGATCTTTGTGCCTGTGTGTGTAGCATTGTCTTCACTATCAACAATAGCAGACTTTACACTCTCTAACCAGTAGTCTCGTACAACATAACTCCCTGATGCACGATCTTTCTCTTGACGCAATACAATGTCGATCTCAGCTTGTATATCTTCATTGGGAGATGACACGTTATATTCAGATGTGGCAACAAGAAACTCTTCGGCCTTCTCTCCACCAGTAAAGTTTCCATCAGGAATATCTGCAACAATAAAAAGTGTTATATTGGCATCAGCACTTAGATTAACATCGGTAATGGTTTTATCGTCAGGAAGATCAAAGTATCCATTTCGGTTCGTGTCATAAAAAAGTTGCATATTTTCCGGAAGGAACTGGCTGCTGCTATTGTGTTCAATCTCCAATGAGATATTGTCGTCACCATTTCCACGATTCGTCAATAAAAATGTCAAAATACGACGTTTTTCATTAGAAGCCACCTCTATGGCCTTGCTATCTTCCCATACAACATCAACATCAACTACCCTGTCGACAATAAAAGTATCATCATTACTCGTACTATTGTACTCCATCCCCTCTACAGCATAGACAATTTGTGCATTGCCAGAGACAACTGTGCCTACCGCTGTCCCTTTTGCATAAAGAAATGAGTATACTGAGACTAATACCAATAGGCTATAAAGATACCGGATGTACACATATTACCCTTTTAACTTCTTCTGTAATCTTCCTCATTACTATTAATTTTAACATATTTTTGAATGTCATAGCTGTATTTGTCACGGTTTTTAAGATCTTTTATGCCGTTTGCGTGCCTTTATTCTATTGTATAACAGAAATATCACACAAAAATAACCAAATAAAAAATATTTTTATGAAGAAAAAGTGATAGAAAATTGCGAAGTGGCTCCGGCACCAGGATTCGAACCTGGGACCAAATGATTAACAGTCATCTACTCTACCGCTGAGCTATGCCGGAACAGTTGTTAAAAGAAGGTACAAATTTAAAAGTGGCTCCGGCACCAG
>Ga0256843_1003392_pt1 | contig 11084 bp, 11 predicted proteins | sample AlvinellametaG_FD_191572 | JGI IMG/M metagenome (GOLD analysis project Ga0256843, IMG submission 191572) | Pompeii worm associated microbial communities from hydrothermal vent at the East Pacific Rise, Pacific Ocean - Alvinella | ecosystem: Host-associated > Annelida > Integument > Unclassified ... | reverse complement strand
AATATGGTTCATTTGTAGAAGTGTATGAAACACCAATAGAGTATAGAAGAGAGGTATTAAGCAGTTATTATGATACGATTTTATTAAAAGATTGTGTCTCAAATAATGCTATTAGAGATGTGAAAGGGTTTAGAGAGTTAAGCTTTTTTATCCTCTCAAATATTGCGGCACTTTTTTCTTACAGCTCTTTAGCAAAAGCAGTACAACTCAATGATAAAAGTGTTAAAGAGTATCTTTCATATTTAGAAGATAGTTATCTTTGCAATGAACTGAAGCATTTTTCTTATTCTCTTAAAGAGCAAAATAATTCTAAAAAGAAAATTTACTGTAATGATAACGGGTTTCTCTCTTTAAGTTATAGTTTTTCAAGTAATAGTGGTAAACTTTTAGAAAATCTTGTTTACACAGAACTTATAAAAAATGGCTATGAAATCTACTTTTATAATAAAAATTTTGAGTGTGATTTTATAGTAAAAAAAGAGGATAAGAGTATCGCTATACAAGTTTGTTATGAGCTAAATCTACAAAATGAAAAGAGAGAAATAGGTGGTTTAGTAAAACTTCCTTTTGATGTTGATAAGAAGTATATCATCACATATAATCAAACAAAAAAAATAGATGATATAGAGGTTATCCCTTTTTATGAGTATTTTTTCCCATTAAGTTCATAAAATAAAATCTTAGTCGATTTTGTAAGTATCTCTCATGGGACTGTTCAAAAATCTGCGTCAATCAGTTAAAACAATAAATACTCAAGGACACAGAAATAGAAGTAAAAATGTTGACCTAAGAGAGACGTGAATTTATGACTAAAATAATCATTGACCTTACTAAACTTTAGGTAAATTAAGCCCTATTGAATATTTGGATAAGTAGAATTTAGAGATGAATTGTTTGGTTTAAGGGGAAGATTACACCTATAATTATTTTTACTGTTATGATATGCTAAGAGTGATTAATAATAGTTGTTTTTATTAAAAAATATTTTAATATTAAGACATATGTAACTAGTTTTTAAAAATAAATTCCTATAGGAGTTTATTTTTAAGATACTCTTCTCTCTTTTATAAATTTAAACTTTGTAACGCTTTTTTGACAAGGCTTGAAATGGGGGCATTTTCTAGTTCATTTAGTCTGAAAAACTCTGCATCTTCGCACTCCTCTAAATTGTAGAGTTTTACTGTGAGTCTGTACTTTGTGTAGCTGTGTTTAAAGCTCTTTAGAAAGTTCTCCTCTATTGGCTCTACTCTTGGGAGTTCGAGCATCCCTTTGTACATTGTTCCATCTGTCTCAACAAGGGCGATTCTATCATCCTTTATGCAGACGCCGTAAAAGAGCTCCATTGACTCATATTGTGTCTTTTTTGTCTGGGTGTAGAGCTTGGGTTCATCGCTTCCTTGACACTGGCTTTGAAGTGGGCACTCCTGACATTTTGGGTTTTTTGGTAGGCAGATAAGGGAGCCTAGATCCATAAGAGCCAAGTTGTGTGCACGGGGCTCTTTGTCGTTAAGAATCTTTTTTGCCGCGCTGTTGAGAGCTTTTTGGCTTGGGTTGATAAGGGCATAGTAGCGTTTAATGACACGTTTTATGTTGGTATCGAGAACGACAAGATTTTGATGATACCCAAAGGCGCAGATGGCACTTGCTGTGTAGCTCCCAATTCCAGGGAGTTTGAGGAGCTCTTCATAACTCTTTGGCAGAGCTTGGGGACAGAGTTTGGCGGTTTTGTGAAGATTTCGTGCGCGAGAGTAGTACCCTAGACCGCTCCATGCACCAAGAACCTCGCTCTCACTTGCATCGGCAAGGCTTTGCAGATTTGGAAATTTTGCCAAAAATTGTGGATAGTACTCATCTCTTACCCGATTGACCTGTGTCTGTTGGAGCATTATCTCACTGAGGTATATTTTGTAGATATCTTGAGTATTTCTCCATGGAAGCTCATGTCTTCCGTAGCGTTCATACCACTCTAAGAGTCTTTTTTGCATTAGATTAACTGCTCCTTTATAAATGCCTGGTAGTGTCCCTCTTGATCCTCTAGCTCTTCATGCGTACCTCTTTGGACAATCTCTCCCTCATTAAGCACATAGATCATATCGGCATTTTTAACGGTGCTAAGGCGGTGAGCAATGGTTATAACTGTTTTATCTCTTAAGATGGGCTCTAGGGCTACAAAGAGCTTAGCCTCTGTATGGACATCAAGGGCCGATGTGGACTCATCGAAGATGACAACACTCGGGTTTGCTATAATCATTCGAGCGATGCTGAGACGTTGACGCTGACCTCCTGAGAGTCGGATGCCGTGGTGACCGACAATGGTATCAAGCCCCTCTGTAAGGGAGGAGAGCATATCATCGAGTTGCGCGATATGGAGGGCCTTGTATATCGCTTCATCGCTAATGCTATCATCACCCATGGTGATGTTAAAACGCAAAGAGTCGTTAAAGAGTATAGGCATCTGCAGTACTAAAAATATACGTTCTCTAATGGAGTGTTTATCTAGCTCTTCAACCTCGATGTTGTTATATCTGAGTGAACCGGACTTTTTCTCATAAAAACCTGCAATAATCTGTGCGAGTGTTGTTTTTCCGCTTCCACTCGCTCCAATAAGTGCTATTTTTGAGCCATACTCGACATCAAAACTGATATTTTTGAGAATCTCCTTCTGGCTTGATTCATAGCTAAAGCAGAGGTTTGTAAGGGCGATGTCGAGCTCTTTGGCTTGGAGCATCTTTTTGCCGTTTGTCTCATTTTTAAGAGTGAGTACCTTGTTGATGCGTCCAAGTGCAGCCTTTGCAGAGGCGTAGCTGTACTGCATGGAGAGGATATCTTGAACCGGTGTCATAATAAACCAGATGTAACCAAACATTGCAAACATCATCCCAATGCTCAAATCACTATAAGCAACCAGAAGGAGCCCTGAAGCGCGGATGAGCTCAAAAACAGAGAGAAAGATAGTGTAGGAGAGCTTCTCAAAGGCGACACTCTTAAAGGTGTACTCATTGGAGGTCTCTTGTATCTTTTTTGCCTGTTTGATGGCCTTGCCAAAGAAGTAGTGCTCTTTGTTACTTGCCTTTATCTGCCCAAAGAGCTCCAGAGTCTCTCCTACATTCTCTTGAAACTCCGAAATTGCCTCATTCTCTTTACTCTTTAGGGCTCCAACACGTGAGGACATCTTTTTTGAGATGAACATAATAAGAGGCTGCACAAAGAGAATCAAAATTCCTAAAAGTGGGTTGATGGCTATCATTACAATGCCAACAGCAACAAGGGTAAGTACAGAGGCTACAAAACGACTAGCACTGCTCATTATAAAGGCATCGAGCGTGTCTATGTCGGTAATAAGGTTGGCACTCAGTGCTCCGCTTCCAAGTGTCTCATACTCATTCATTGAGGTGTGCTGGAGATGTGTGAGGAGTCGTTTTCTAATCATAAAGGTAACATACTTGGAGATGGATGTAAAGATTTTGGTGCTGATAACACCCAATGCGTAGTAGATAAAACGTAAAAATATAACAACAAAGGTCACAATAGCGATGTAGTAAAATGCTGAGCCATCACCTAAGAGGGCATTGATGGTTGGGACTACGTAGTGAGGTTTGTCTAAGAGTACTTCATCAACCATCACCGGCAGCATCAAGGGGATGGGAACACTGATGATAATTGCCAAAAGAGTGATGAGCTGTCCGTAGATAAAGGCTCTCTTTTTATGGAGGGCAAGTCTGAAAATAGATTTGATGTCGATGTGGTTTTTATTCATAAAGAGATTATAGCTGATATGCAAAAAAAGATTTGCATATCAAAAAAAGTAGACTATTTTTTTAAGCGTTTGCTTCGATGGCTTTTTTGATGCGTTTGATTGTCTCATCACGCCCAAGAACAGCCATAATAACATCGATGTTTGGTCCGCCCATCTTTCCAAGAAGTGCAACACGAAGCGGCATACCGATCTTACCAAAGCCTATCTCCATCTCATTTACAACCTCCTCCATAAGGTGGTGATAATCTGATGGAAGGTGAAGCTCATTTGCAGCTTCAAGTTTTGCAATAAATGCCTCTAAAATCGGGAACGGTTCCCCTTTGAAGGCTTTTTTAACTGCTTTTTCATCATATGAAGTTGGTGCCTCTAAGATCTCATTTACCATCTCTGCAAGCTCTTTGAGTGTCTTTGCTCTCTCTTTGAGTGCATCGAGTAAAATCTCTCTTTTATCATGTGAAGTGAGGTATACTCCAAACTCATTAAGCAACTCAACAAGTCTCTCATTTGAGCTGTTTTTGATGTAGTGTGCATTGAGCCAGTCAAGCTTTTCTGTGTTGTAGATTGAAGCTGACTTATTGATATCTTTTGGATCAAAGAGCTCTTTCATCTCATCCATTGAGAATATCTCCTGGTCTCCATGACTCCATCCAAGACGCACTAAAAAGTTGAGCAGTGCCTCTGGGAGATAACCCATCTCTTTGTATGCCATTACATCTGTTGCACCGTCACGTTTTGAGAGTTTTTTACCCTGTTGGTTGTGAATCATCGGTACATGGTAGAACTTTGGAATCTCAAAACCAAGTGCCTCATAGACAACTATCTGTTTTGGAGTGTTTGAGAGGTGGTCATCCCCGCGTATAACTTCATTAATTCCCATAAGTGCATCATCGATTGCTACAACAAAGTTGTATGTCGGGCTTCCATCTGCACGAGCGATAACAAAGTCATCTAAGATATCTTCGGCTTGAAAGACTACATCGCCCTTAACACCGTCATGCACGACAATCTCACCACTTAGTGGAGCTTTGATGCGAATAACCGGCTCAACTCCCTCTGGTGGAGTGCCTTTAAAGTCACGGTATTTGCCATTATATTTTGTACGCTCTTTGTTTGCCATCTGCTCCTCACGCAAGGCATCGAGCTCCTCTTTTGACATATAACATTTGTAAGCTTTTCCTTCATCTAAAAGTTGTTGGATATATTTAGCATAGATAGCATCACGTTTGCTTTGGTAAGTAATCTCACCATCAGCTTCTAGTCCAAGCCACTCAAAAGCTTTTAAAATAGCCTCTGTAGCCTCCTCGGAGTTTCTTTTCTTATCAGTATCTTCGATACGCAGAACAAATTTTCCATTGTTTTTTCTAGCCCAGAGGTAAGAGAAAAGTGCAGTACGAAGTCCTCCGATATGAAGATAACCTGTAGGAGATGGAGCAAAACGAGTAACAACCATAGTAAGCCTTTAATATATAATTGATGCAATTTTAGGGAAATATTGGTTAGAAGCAGGTTAAAAATTTTGCTATACTTTTGTTGATTTTAAGATGGAGATGGATTGGTGAGAAAAATAGTTCTGATTTTGGTGATGTTACTCTCTTTGGAGGCCCAGGAGAGTAGTGAGTATAAAAAGATGGTTTCGTTAAAGATTGTAAAGAAGAGTCAACCTGTTACACTCTCTATAACGCAACCAAAAGAGCCTAAAAAAGTGGAGCCAAAAGTAGAAGAGAAAGAGTATAAAAAAGGATTTTTTGTAGGCGGCTCATTTGGTTTTTCATATCTTACACATAGTGAAGAGAATATTTTAGGTACAACTACACTTGATGTAACACTAGAGGATTATGCAACGAACTATGGAGTTGAGGGTGGTTTTTATTTTAGCGATGATTTTTTTGTAACACTTAACTATCAATATACACCACTAGAAAATGTAGAGTTTCATTATCTCTACGCTACATTCAATCACCGCTTTTACAATGTAGAAAATGTTCACCCATACTATGGAGTACTTTTAGGCTCAAGTTTAATGAACTGGAAAGAGAGACCAATAGCAGACTCTTCTAAAATCGATATGAGTTCATCATCTATTTTAGGTGCACAAGCGGGTGTAGAGCTTGATTTAAGCAAACAAGTGAGCTTTTTCTTCCTCTATAAATATATTGTTATGGACTATACGACACTTATTACATCTTCAACTGAGGCTGTAGAGATTCGATATACAAGTGAGCAGAGTTTTGATTTTGGGCTGCGATACGCATTTTAGGGTATTTACCTCTAATTTGGTAAAAGCTTGGTAAAATGCTTTAAAAATTTAAATGGATAGAGATGCAAAAAATATTTTTTTCACTGCTTTTGGCTACGTTTGTAACTGCAGCGGTATATGATGGTGTGGCTATTGTTGTAAAGGGAAGTGCAATTACTCTCCTTGATATAAAAAAAGAGATGAAAGCTTCCAAATTAGATGCGAAATCTGCTTCAGATATTTTGATTCGTAAAAAGCTTGAAGAGCTAGAGACAAAAGAGAGAGGTATTGAGGTTAGTTCATCGGAAGTTTATGAAGATATTAAGAAGATGGCAGCACGTAACGGTATGAGTGTGAGCCAGTTTTATGATGCAGTTCGTGAGAGTAATGGATTGACATCTTCAGAACTAAAAGAGAAGATAAGGGAGAAGCTACTCTCTCAAAAACTTTACAATGCTATAGCGATGCGATCTATGGCTCAGCCTAGCGAAGATGAGATTCAAGAGTATTATGAGTTGCACAAAGAGAACTTTAAGCATCCAGCCTCTTTTAATGTTATTATCTATGCGGCTAAAGATAAAACACGGTTACAAGAGAAAATAGACAATCCAATGTTTTACGCTCCAGATGTCGTAACAAATGAACAGACTCTACCATACGATAAAATCTCACCTGAACTTGCAATATTGCTTCAAAAAACAGGGCTCAACCGCTTTACCCCTGTAGTTCCTGATGGTAAAGGCGGCTTTATGAGCTTTTATATTAAGTCTGTTGAGTCTGCTAAAGATGGTGGAATTGACTTGGTTAGAAACCAGATTATTAATGCTCTTATGGCAAATAAGCGCGAACAGGTTCTCTCTGACTATTTTGCTAGATTGCGTGATAGTGCAGATATTAATATTATAAGAATGCCAGAGTAATGTTAAACGATAAAAACTTTATAAATATAGCTACAGAGATAGCAACAGCTTCAAAGTGTGTCTCCAAACAGGTTGGTGCAGTTATTGTAAAAGATGGACGTATTCTCTCAACAGGGTACAACGGAACACCTGCAGGTTATACAAACTGTTGTGAACACTGGAATGGTGAGTATACACCGGAGCATCATGAGTGGAGTAAAACTTATGAGATTCATGCAGAGATGAATGCCATTATTTGGGCTGCACGTAAGGGTATAAGTATAGAGGGCGGAACGATATATGTGACCTTAGAGCCTTGTAGCGAGTGTAGTAAAAATCTTATCGCTTCGGGGATAAAGCGTATAGTTTACCTAAAAGAGTATGAGCATACTCACTCCGACATTGTCTCAAAATTTTTAAAAGACAATGGGGTGAGTATTGAGAAGTTGGACGCTTAAGAGTCTAAAAACTCTTTTGCTTTTTCAGGGGGACGTGCAATTATAGCTTTGTCCCCTTTGATGATAATAGGACGCTCAATAAGCTTTGGATGCTCTGCCATCGCTTCGATGAGTTTCTCATCATCCATCTCCTCTTTGAGGTTTAACTCTTTGTAGATATCCTCTTTTGTACGCATCATATCTCTTGGTGTTTTATAACCCAGCATTTTAAAAACTTTTGTAATTTGCTCTTTACTTGGGTGCTCTTCTAAATACTTCACTACATCTTTTGGAGTTCCAAGCTCATCTAAAATACTCAGTGCTTGACGAGACTTTGAACAGCGTGGATTATGCCATATCTCTACTTGTGCCATAATGTTCCTTTTTTTTGTTAGAATTTTACACTATAATAGTTGTAATTAAATTAACAAGGGGCGCTTGTGAGTGATGATAGATATCTTAAGCTGGCCCACTTTGGACGTGAACTTTTAGCAAAACGTTCACTTGAGGAGGGGTTACCTCTGATATCAAAGTATGTAAAAGAGGTTATTAAGGCTGAACGCTGCTCTATCTTCATTTATGATGAGGAGACTAAAGAGCTCTGGACAACTTTAGCTGATGGAGTTGATAGAATCAAAGTCTCAGCAGATGAAGGGCTTGTGGGTAAGACCATTAAAGAGAGAAAGCCTCTTAAAGCTGATGATGCCTATAGACATCCTTACTTTTTGCGTGACATTGATAAAGAGACGGGTTATATAACACACAATATTATAACTGCACCTATTTTCAGTTCAAGTAGAAATATCATAGGTGTGCTTGAACTGTTAAATAAAGAGAGTGGTTTTGAGAATGAAGATATTAAGTTTATGATATTTTTTGCACACTATATTAGTGGATTTATTGAACTACAAAAGACACAAACAAAAGGAGAGTAATGAAGAAGTTTGATCAGATTGCAGATTTTGGGAAAGAGCTGATGAGAGTTACAGATATGGAGAGGGCTTTAGAGCTTATCTCTGATGAAGCAAAAAAACTTGTTAATGCACAGCGCTGCTCTATATTTATAGTCGATAATGATGATGAGATTTTATGGACAAAACTCAGTGATGGAATAGGGCGCATAGTAATATCTCTAGACTCTGGCGTGGTCGGTGATACTTACAAGAAAAGAGAACCACAGATAGTAAATAATCCTTATGAAGATAGAAGATTTTTACCTACCATAGATAAAAAGAGCGGGTTTAAGACAAAAAATATGATTACTGTACCAATCTTTGACTCAAAACGTAATGTTATGGGGATTTTTCAACTCTTAAACAAAGAGAGATTTGATTTTGATAAAGATGATATGGAGACACTTACATTCTTTGCAAACTATGTAAGTGGTAGTTTGGAGCTTGCACTTCTTCGAGATAAATAGATAAATCTCTACTCTTGAAGTGCTTTGTGCGCCTCATATGCAAGACGAATCACTCCAACAGCGTAGTTTGAGGAGTTGTTATAACGAAGAATCTTTTTAACATACTCCCTCATATATTGTAACTCCGGTTTATCTTTTGTAAAACATTTGTACTTCTTTCCATGCTTGCCTGTTTCATAGGTAAAAGAGGCATTTTTATTTTGATGTTCAAATTCATACCATTCACTCTCAACTTTTGCAACATCGGGCATTTTTGACCAATCTATAGCTTGAGTATAGTCTGCTTTTTTATGTAGAAATTTTGCAGCAGATAAAATGGCATCTTCCATCTTTGTAAGATCTGCTACTTTTCCTTTGTATGAGTCTGAGTAGACAAAGCTATTTGGCATAAACTGTGGGATTCCAATAGCTCCGGCATAAGAGCTTGGGAGTTTACACTCTTCTGGGTCAATGCCACCCTTGTAGCAGTGCTCAATAATCGCTGCCATATTTGTTTTACCCATGCGTAAAAGCCACTCATCACGCTTTGTCTCAGGTTTAAGACGAGTTACAATGGTATTAAATACTATAAAGGCATCGTGTGTTGGTTTAATCTTTCCAAGATTGGTCTCTTTGAGTAAAATGGCAGCGATTACTTCTCTGTCTACTCCATATTTTTGCTCGGCATAGTCATAAACTTCTTTATATTTTTGAAGATGTTTTACCATATTTCCAATACGCCCAAGGAGGACATTATTTGCTTTTTTCTCACGTTGCTTATGGTACTTAATGTATTTTGGTTTGAGATATTTCCAGCTTACTTCATCAAACTTCTGTGTTCTAAAATAAGAGAGTAGGAATTTGTTGGCGTACTCATAAGAGACACCACGTTTGACAACTTTTTTACAGATGTCACTGTAGTGTGGATTTTTAAATGAGCAGTTGTCATATTTTGCACTTAGAAGTGATACGAGACTAAGGAGTAGAAGAAATTTTTTCATTTATATTTTGTAACCTTTGTGGTGTGCCAATATCCATCCAAAGCCCATTAAACAACTCACCACTTACTTTTTTATACTCTATAGCTTCTCTTAAAAGTGGTGCGAGAGGGGCTTTTGTCTCTGGCAAATTTTTAAATAGTACTGGATTATAGTATCCTATTCCTGAAAAAGTATACATATCCTCATCTTTGTTTAAAACCAAAGAGCCATCTAAGCCAAAGTCTCCCCCTTTGTTATGTTGAGGATTTGAAACCAAGATAAGGTGTGCTGCTTTATCTTTTAAATCGAAGTTATTCTTAAATTCATACTCACAAAAGATATCGCCATTTACAACCAAAAAGGGCTCATCTCCAAGGAGTGGTAGAGCTTTTATAATGGCACCGGCACTCTCGAGTGCTCCACTCTTACGCTCATCACTGTAAGCGATATCTACTCCATACCTACTTCCATCACCAAGATAATCTACGATTTTTTGACCCAAATGGGCAATGTTAATCACAATCTTTTTAAAACCGTTTTGAGCAAGTCCCTCTATATGCCAAACTATAAGAGGTTTACCTTCAACTTCAAGGAGTGGTTTGGGAAGAGTATCGGTGAGCGGACGCATCCGCTCTCCTCGACCGGCGGCTAGTATCATGGCTTTCATATCTGCTCTCTTGTTTTTTGATATTGTAGTATATTTTTATCAATAATTTCGGCTATTTTTTGAGGCTTAATGATATGCAAGTAGGGCATCCAGTACTGGATAATGGGAATAATCTCCATCTCATCTGTAATGGTTAGAGTAAACTCTATGTCACCGTTTTCTAAAATAGAAGTAATTTTTTGTGTAGGGAGTGCTCTTCGTTTAAAATATTTTGCGATCTCACTCTCTGCATAGAGCGTTACTTCAAAAGGCTTAGCAGTTTTACTAAACCAGATAGAGATGGAGTTTTCTAAAAGATCTTCTATCTCTTGTGTGACTTCAAAGAACTCATCTTTTGATTTGAGTTGAGAGATGTTTTTGAGGTAGTATTTTCTTAGTTCATCTCCTTTTTTTGTTATGAGATACCAAAAACCTTCATAGTTGGCGATTTTAAGTGGTTGAAGTGTTGTTTTGTAGGGTTTGCTTCTTTCGTTGTCATAGATGGCTTCAAGCGCTCTTTTCTCTTTTATGGCATTTTCTAAGATTTGTATATCGCTAAATTTCTCACTAATATCTTCGATGTTTAGTTTTGCATAGATTGGGTTGAACTCTTCATTTTTGATTTTTGAGAGAAGCTTGTGTGCTTTTGTAGAGAAAGCACCACCAATGCTCTCTGTCATCTTCTCTATAATATCAAGAACAATCTCATCCTCAATAGACTTACTCTTTT
>Ga0256843_1003390_pt1 | contig 11090 bp, 11 predicted proteins | sample AlvinellametaG_FD_191572 | JGI IMG/M metagenome (GOLD analysis project Ga0256843, IMG submission 191572) | Pompeii worm associated microbial communities from hydrothermal vent at the East Pacific Rise, Pacific Ocean - Alvinella | ecosystem: Host-associated > Annelida > Integument > Unclassified ... | reverse complement strand
ATCAAAAGGCAACTGTAGAGTCTCATCTCTATGCGAAGAAGTATAAAGAGGAGGGTGAGCGTAAGTCCAAGGCTCTTTGAGAAAAAGCCTCTTTAAGCTTTACTAAACCTAAAAGAGAGCCCTAACCAAGCTCTCTTTAGGATGCTTTTACTCCCAACGGGCTATAATCTTTTAAAAAAAAGAAGAGCTCACCTACCCATGAAAATAGCAATAGCCACTATCAACAATCCATCTCTTGAAGCTGCAAAAAAACTTCTTCCCTACTTGCGTGAGTATGAGTGTCATGTATTTAACAAAGCCCAAGAGGGTACAGAAGATGGTGCAATATTTCACATCTTTGCAAAAGTAGATGATATTATGCCAACGGCGTGGGCTGAGTTTGATGCCATCATCTTTTTAATGGCAACAGGTGCGGTTATTCGTAAGATTGCCCCGCATTTAAAAGATAAGGCAACTGATCCGGCTGTCCTTATTATGACACTTGACTTAAAACGTGTTATTCCTCTTCTTTCAGGGCACTTAGGTGGTGCGAATGAGTTGGCTAACGAGCTAACAAACAAGATAGAGGGGTGTGTCAATTTTGTTACAACGGCAAGTGATCAGATAAAGGTACTTGCTTTTGATATGTTTGCAAAGAAGCATAACTATGCTATCTCAAATCTCAAATCACTTGCAGAGGTATCCAATGCCATTATCAACAAAAAGCAGGTGCAGGTTGTTACCTATCCACCGATAGTTGAGCAGTTAAAGGCATTTGAAGGCTACAAAGAGGAGAACTTCGTTTTTCTTCTACCGGATGATTTAGAAAACTTCCGCGAAGATATACCTACTCTTTATATAACTCCGCAAAAACTTCCAAACAGCGCACTCCAAATTCACCCACAAGAGATAGTTTTAGGGCTTGGAATGAACCGTGATACTCCAAAAGCAGAGATTGCCAATGCTGTGAAGCGTTTTTGTTTTGAACACGGGCTTGATGAGCGTCAAATCACCAAACTTGCCTCATTTGAAGCTAAAAGTGATGAGCTGGGACTGCTGGAGTATGCCAAAGAGAAAAACCTCCCTTTGGAGTTCTTTGGTGAAGATGATATAAATGCGCTCACGCAGGAGTTTAGCCCAAGTCAAGCGACAAGGTTTTTTAACATCAAAGGGGTGGCAGAACCTGCGAGTCTTTTGGCAAGCAGGAATAAAACACTCTTTTTATCTAAGAGAATTTACGGGGCTGTAACTGTTGCAGCTTCATTTTAAGGAGAAAAAATGGCAGGAAAATTAACTTTAGTCTCAACTGGAGCCGGTGGAAGCCGCTATCTCACGCAAGAAGCTATTAATGCTATAGATGAGGCGGATTTAATAGTCGCCTATACAAAGTATGCAAAAGATCTGCCGGAGTTGGTAGCTGACAAAGAGGTATTTACAACGCCAATGACAAAAGAGATAGAGCGTGTGCAGTATGCCATCGATGAGGCGAAAAAAGGGCGCACAGTAGCGTTGCTCTCAAATGGCGATGCTAATGTCTATGCGATGGGAAGCTTGGTTGTTGAGCTTATTGACACACTTGATCTGTGGGATGATATTGACTACTCGGCACTGCCGGGGATTAGCTCTGTTTTGGCACTTGCAAGTGAAGTTGGCGCACCACTCTCTCAGGACTTTTGTCTTATCTCTCTCTCAGACAGGCTTACCGATGCCGCGCTTATTCAAAAACGCATTAGAAACTCGCTGGATTCGGATATGATAATAGCTATTTACAACCCAAAAAGCAGAAGTCGCCTCGAGCCATACAGAGCTATGCTTGCGCAGTTAAAAGAGTTGGGTGAGGAGCGCATAGTTGTCGTTGCGCGCGATTTGGGAAGAGCAAATCAGATGATAAAAATCATCAACTCCTCTGAGCTAATAGAAGCGGGTGTGGAGAGTGAAGATGTCAATATGTCCACAACGCTGCTGATAGGAAACTCTACAACAAAGCTTACTCGTGATGGCAGAGTGCTCACACCGCGAGGATATTTAAACAAATATGACCTTAGTGGCGCACAAAAGGGTGAGTGGCAGAAGATAAACTAGTTTTTATCTTCGTGCATTGCTAGAAGGAGTGCTTCTGGTTTGCCAATATAAAAGCCTTGCATCATTGAAACCTTATCTTTAAGATAATCAAAAATCTCCTTGTTATGAACAAATTCGGCAACAGTTTGAATCTGCATTGTATCTGCAAATGCCAAAATTGCATCTAAGAGTTTTTGCATCTTTGTATCTGTTGTAATCTCATGAATTATTGAACCATCTATCTTGATAAAGTCTATATCAAGTTTTGCTATTTGGGCAAAGTTGGAGTAACCGCTGCCAAAATCATCAAGTGCAAATTTGACTCCGTGTTTTTTGAGATATGTTATAAACTCATTGATAAGATCAAATTCACTGAGTGCTTCTGTCTCTAAAATCTCAATGGTAAGTCGTTTGGCGACCTGTGGATATTTGGCGATGAGTGTCTCTAAAAAGAGTTTAACACTTTTATCTTTGATGTCGGTTGTTGTTAGATTAACGCTAAAATCAAGTTCAAGATTTTTAAACATCTCAAATGATTTAAAGAGCATTGTTTTTGTAAATTCTGTATAAAAAGGAGCACTTAAGAGTGCTTCTAGGAAATCTTTTGGCTCCAAGATAGTGTTGTTATATTTGACTCGCATAAGAACTTCGTACTTGATTACCTCTTTAATATCATCACAAGAGTAGATAGGTTGGAAGTAGGGGACAATACTGTCTGTAATCATCACCTCTTTGAGCTTTTGTACCATTGTTAGCTCATACTTATACTTCTCTACAAGATTTTTAATCTCATTAGTGTTTATAAGACTGTTTTTAGGGCTATTGACAAGGGCAAGTTCGCATCTCTCAAGAGCAAGTTTTTCAAATGCATCATAAGCACCGTAAAAATATATTTGATAGGAGGTCTCTGCAATGGTAATAGATACAGAGTCATTCAGATGTTTAAAAACCTTTTCCGCATCATCTTCACTCTTAAGAAGAATGGCAAACTCATCACCATAGATACGATAACTCTTAATGGACTCCTCTACTTTTAAAAATGTAGCAACTTTTTTGAGTAAAATATCTCCAATATCATAACTGTGCAGAAGGTTGATTTTTGAAAATGATTTGATATTGACAATAAGAATAACAAGATTGTCCAGTCTCTCTACATCTTTTAAGAGCTGAAAACGATTTGGCAGGAGTGTTATTGGGTCTATGTAGATAGAGAGAAGCATATCTTCTACAAACATACTGCCAAGGAGTGTAACCATCTTTAAAAAGAGGGCAATCATCTCTATATAGATTAGAACAAAGTAGAAATATTGCTCTTTGTTATAAAATTCAAGTGCAAGTTTTGCCGATCTGTAGAGTTCTGTATTGGTCTTTAAAAAGTTTGATTTTACATCAGCATCTTTAAAATAGACTCCTGCTTTCTCATTGATATATTCAGTAAATATTGCGACTCTTTGTGAGATGTCTGGAACTTCACTCTTATATAAGATATGTCCTATGAGCTGTTCAAGCCAGATAAGTAGTTCATCAATGATGGAGAGATCTTTTTGTGTAATAAGGTTTGGATTGTTATGAATACCGAGTTTGAGGAGTTTAATCTCTTGAGGTAGACGTGCTTTAAGATAGCCTTTTGCAAGATGATTCTCATTCTTTTGGAGTACTTTTTTCTCTTCCAAAGAGAGTTTGTAGGAGAAAGTGTCAAATAAAATAGAGAGTTGAGAGAATGTAATGGAGTTGTTATATACCTCCTGCCCTCGTATCTCAAGAAGCTCTTGAGAGCTCTCTTGTTGTATAATCAAATCCAATAAATCTTCTAAAAAATCCTCATTTCCCATATTCATCCATTCAAACTCTTCTCGTTTCATAAAATACCTTGCGAAATATCATAATCATATAAAGTTTAGCATATTTTTACAAAAATTAACGATTTCTTTTTTAGCGCTTTGCAAAATTAATAAAAAGAGTCATATATTTTTTAACTCTCTCTATTTTAGATGGAGTAATTTTTGCATCGTGGAGATACATATTTTCAAAGGTATAAAAGTCACCCTCTCCGAGTACCTCTGTATCCATCCCAATTTTTGGGCGCATTAAAATCTTTGTAGTTTTTACTTCTCCACGCGGGTTAATCGGCTTGATAAGCAGCTCTTCATCACCAAGACAGAGTGCTTTTTGTGCCTCTGCCGAAGCGGCAGAAAAAGAGGTGACACCCGGAATGACCTCACAGTTTTGATGTATTTGAGGATTTTTTTCTTGAATGATGTCTAGCAGATAGTAGATACTTGAGTAGATTCCCGCATCACCGATGGTTACAAAAGAGACCGTTGCGTGAGTTGTGAGGGTATCTAAGATAACATCCGCCTCATATTCCCAATCTTGGGGATTAAAGCGCATAGGAGAATAGACAGGGACTATCTCTTTTTGCACTCCTAAAAGCTTGAGTGCATCACGTACTATTGTATAACTGATAGATTTTGTAAAACTTTTATCTTCGCTCTTTGTAGGCACACAGATAACATCAGAGTCACGAAAGGCTTGGAGTGCCTTGTATGTAAGCAGCTGGGCATCTCCTGGACCTAGGGAGACCATATATAATTTATTCATAAACCGAAGTTTAGCTAAAATACTCTTATGAAATTATCTCATCTCAAACAAATTGTAAATTATATAAAAAAGTTTAAAAAAATCACGGCAATTCATCGCGTGAGCGATACAATCATCAAAGTAGTCTTTGACAAGGACGATACCCTCTACTTCAATATGCAGCGCTCCAACTCTACTATTTTTAAGTGTCAGGAGTACCCACGCTCCAAAGTCTATAATGCCCCTTTTGATGTTATCTTGGCGAAGCGTTTTAACCGCTCAAATATCTTGGATGTTACACTTCTAAACGGTGATAAAATCATCCGTTTTAAAACCTCCATCGCCTCTGCCTATAAAGAGGAGGTGAGCTATCTGCAGTTTGAATTTACCGGAAAATATACCAATGTCATTATTTTAGATGAAGAGGGTGTTGTCTTAGAAGCTTTGCGTCACGTTGATTTGTTCTCCTCTTTTCGTGAGGTGAGAGTTGGGCAAAAGCTGCTCGATGTTCCTCCTGCACCCTTTAAAGCAAAGGAGTACCCGCTTGAGGATGTTGAGGCATTTTTGTATGAGGTCTATGAAAAGGAGCAAAACTCCAAGCTCAATGCGCTCAAGAAGCAAAAGATTGCCTTTTTAAACAAAAAACTCAAAAAACTCCAAAAGCTCTATGATAAACTGGACTCCCAGGAAGAGCTTGAAGCCGAGGCACAGAAGTTTGAACACTATGGAAATCTGGTACTCTCCAATCAGCATACTATCAAACCCTACACAACAGAGCTTGAACTCAAAGATTATGACGGCTCAACAGTAAGCATAAGAGTTGATAAGCCTCACGCAACGCCATTTGGAATTAGTGAAATGTTCTTTAGCCGCAGTAAAAAGGCAAAACAGCGAGCAAGAAATCTGCATATTGAAGAGGAGTCGCTGCGCTCAAAGATAGAGCATACAAAACTCTTTATAAATACAGTTGCAGAGGCAAAAGATGTGGCTAAAATCGAGTTGCTCTTTCCAAAACAGCAACGCAGTAAAAAGCTTAAAACAAATGACTCCATAGAGACCTTTTGGGTAGAGGGGTATAAAGTAGAGCTAGGTAAAAATGAAAAGGGCAATATCGAGCTGCTCAAAAATGCAAAAGCACGCGATATCTGGCTTCATATGAAAGATAGACCATCGTGCCACGTTATCATCCATACTGATAAACAGCAACTTCCTCAAAATATCATAGCAACAGCCGCGCGACTCTGTGTAGATTTTACGACAACTTCAAAAGATAGATATTTGGTCGATTATACTCCACGGCGTGAAGTCACCATTCAAAATGGTGCCAATGTGTTATATAATAAGTACAAAACAATAGAAGTAGATACACGGGAAAAAGCATAAAGGAGAAGTAATGGCTGTCAGTGCAATAGGCGGTGCAATACTAGTCAATCAGATGACACCTGCAGCATCCTCTGTGCAGGGTGGGCAATATACCCGTTTTGAACTGCAAAATGTCGCTGCACAAGCTGCTGTGCAGGAGAAACAAAAAGAGGTTGAAGAGCTGCGCCCTACTGAGGAGAATCACGCAGTTGATCCTGACCGCGAACATAATCGTCAAGAGGCAGATGAGGAGATGAGCGAGCAGGCAAAAAAACCTTCGCAAAAATCAGATGAACAAAATACCCATACATCTTCAACAACACATCTATTAGATATTAAAGTCTGATACGATATAATAATCTTTAAAATAAGCAAGTAGGAATTTTAATGAGTGCTTTTAGTGAAAATAAAGAGCGGATAGTTACCGGTTTTTCAATACTTGGTGTAGCTTTTGTAATCGGTTTTATAGATAACTTTTTTCTTATGTGGGCAGTTTTTGGTGTTGTCTATCTTATGGCTTTTAAAGAGGCAGAGAAGCTCTTTGGTGTAGAGAAAGACAATCTTTTTGTTTTTGCCATTATCTTATGGCTTGTTGCTGCAATCTACCCGTATGGTGATGACCTTTTTGTGCTTGCAGGTGTTGCCTATGCGAGTGCAGTTGCTTACAATAAAGAGCTCAAGTGGGTTGATTTTCTCCCTTTTATCTATCCGACGGCAGGAATGCTCTTTATGCTGACAATGTATCAGGAGTATGGGGTATTATCACTTCTTTGGCTCTTGGCAGTTGTCGGTTTTACTGATGTTGGTGCCTATGTTGTAGGCAAAAGTATAGGCAAGACACCTTTTTGTCAGACAAGTCCGAACAAAACGATGGAGGGTGTTGTCGGCGGTGTAGCTGTTGCGACGATTATGGGTGCGCTCTTTGGACTTCCTATTGTTGATTTTGCAACAGGTTTTATCGTTTCGTTTGCTGTTGCTGTTGTCTCTATCTTTGGGGATCTGTTTGAATCTTCACTCAAGCGTGCTGCAGGAGTAAAAGACAGCGGCAATGTGCTGCCGGGACACGGTGGGATTTTAGATAGAATTGACGGCTATCTCTTTGGCGGTATTGTAATGTTGGTACTTTTAAGAGGACTTGTCTAAATTGTCCTCAATCATACTACTTGGCTCAACCGGCTCCATAGGTGTCAATACACTTCTTGTTGCAAAAAAGTTCAACATCGCTGTTGAGGTTCTTGTTTGCGGGAAAAATATCGCTCTGTTAAATGAACAGATAGCGCAGTTTCATCCAAAAGTCGTTGTTGTCGCAGATAAAGAGGATGTAGCAGCCGTAGAGCACTCCAATGTGAAGTATGGACAAGAGGCGATATTGGAGGCTATTGAGGCTTCAGAGAGTGCGCTTGTTGTCAATGCGCTTGTAGGTTTTTTGGGACTGCGTCCGACACTCAAAGCCATAGAGTGTGGCAAGCGTGTGGCTCTGGCAAACAAAGAGTCGCTTGTTGCTGCAGGCAGCTTTGTAGATACATCCAAAATTCAACCGATAGACTCGGAACATTTTGGACTCTGGTACCTTTTGCAAGAGAGAACCATTACAAAAATGACAATTACTGCAAGTGGAGGTGCCTTTCGCGACTGGCCGCTTGAGGAGCTCTCTCACGCAACCCTTGCCGATACCCAAAAACACCCCAACTGGTCTATGGGGCAGAAGATTACCATAGACTCCGCAACAATGGTCAATAAGATGTTTGAACTCTTAGAGGCGCGTTGGCTCTTTGGAGAGGGGGAGTATGATGCCATTATTGAGACAAAGTCACTCATTCACGCTCTCATTGATTTTAAAGACGGCTCAACGACGGCACACTTTGCAAATGCTTCTATGCAACTTCCTATTGCCTATGCCCTCAATACAAAGATGAATGAGAATATCCTAGGACACGTAGATTTGCTCTCAGTAGGCTCTTTGGAATTTAGAAAAATAGAGAAAGAGCGCTATCCTATTTGGGAAATCAAAGAAGATTTACTAAAAAATCCACAACTTGGTGTTGTAATCAATGCTGCCAATGAGGCTGCTATTGAGAAGTTTATAGCAAAAGAGATAGGTTTTATGGATATAAGCCGCAGGATTTTAAAAAGCTATGAGAGATTTAGAGATGCACCAAAAACTCTGCGTGAGATGTTTGAGTTAGATAAAGAAGTAAGAGTATTTGTAAGGGATGAGATATGATACTTAGCATTGAGAGCTCATGTGATGACAGCGCTATTGCTATTACAGAGATAGCAACAAACAAGCTTCTTTTTCACAAAAAGATCTCTCAGGAGATAGAGCACTCTGTCTATGGAGGCGTTGTACCTGAACTTGCTGCCCGTCTTCACGCAGAGGCTTTGCCAAAGATTTTAGAGGAGTGCAGACCCTATTTTGAGAAGCTCAAAGCTGTAGCGGTTACCTCCTCTCCTGGACTTGCAGTTACCCTTGTTGAGGGTGTGACAATGGCAAAAGCGGTTGCTGTGGCACTTGATATTCCTCTTATAGGGGTAAATCATCTCATAGGGCATATCTATTCACTCTTTATAGAAAAAGAGACAAGCTTTCCATTAACGGTACTGCTTGTATCAGGCGGGCATACACAGGTAATGGAAGTAAAGAGTCTGCGTGAGATAGAGACGGTTGCGAAGTCTATGGATGACAGTTTTGGCGAGAGCTTTGACAAGGTTGCCAAGATGATGGGACTTGGGTATCCCGGCGGACCGCTAATTCAAGAGCTTGCAAAGGATGGCGATAGGCTCTCTTATAACTTTACCGTGCCGCTACATCAATCGCCTCTGATTGCTTTTAGTTACTCAGGGCTGAAAAATGCCGTACGCCTTGCAGTAGAAGAGGCAGGAGATGATAGAGCGAAGTATAAAGATATAGCAGCTTCATTTGAGCATATTGCTACAAAACATCTCACAATGAAATTAAAGAAGTACTTTAAATCACATCCGCCAAAAACCTTTGCCATAGTTGGAGGTGCAAGTGCCAACCTCTATCTGCGTGAGCAGATTGAAGCACTTTTAAAGCCTTTTGGTGCAAAACTGCTATTGAGTGAATTACAATATTGTTCGGATAATGCGGCTATGATAGGCAGAGTTGCTGTTGATATGTATAAAGAGGGGCTCTTTTCATCATTGGAGGAGTTAGATATATCTCCAAAAAGCGCTCTTTAAACTTAATCTATTCTTAGCTAAAACTACTCTATTTTTAAATAAGACAATTATTATCCGATTTCAAATATACTTCTGACATCAAAACGTAAGAGAGAAGTTTATAGGTTAGATTTCTCAAAAAATGCAAAGCATTTTGGGCTTCCCGCCGAGGGAAACTTAGCGTTAGCGTAAATAAAGGAATTACTTCCTTTATTGTAATAAAAAGGGAAATGAAAAAGGTTCCCTTAAATTTTGAAAAAATTAAAGGAAATTGAATATGGCAACGACTAAATTCAAAGGTCAAGACGTAGAGTTATTAGGTAATGAAGTAAATGTTGGAGATAAAGCTCCTGAGGTAACAGTAGTAAACTCTGATGGTTTAGGTGATGTTAAAGTTGGTGGTGCTCAAGGTGTTAAACAACTTTTAATCGTTGTTCCTTCACTAGATACTGGTGTATGTGCTACTGAAACTCGTAACTTTAACGCTAAAGCTGCTGAGCTTGAAGGTGTTAAAACTACTGTTATCTCAATGGACCTTCCATTTGCTGCAGGACGTTTTTGTTCAGCTGAAGGAATCGACAAATTAACTGTTGCTTCTGACTTTAGAAACAAAGATTTTGCTAACGCTTATGGTGTACTTCTTGGTGGAAGCGTACTTGCTGGTGTAACTGCAAGAGCTATTTTCGTAATTGATGAAAACGGTGTTGTTACATACAAAGAGATCGTTCCAGAAATTACAGAAGAACCTAAATACGACGAAGCTATTGAAGCAGCGAAAAAGTAATTTTCCCCTCCTATTAAGATAAAAGTTTTAAAATTAAGGTGTCCAACTTAATTGAAACTCTTGCCGCCATTGGTGGCAAGAAACTAAGATGAGTTTGTTCTCATTTTATTTCTCCTTCTTTGAGAGAACTGTTTTACAGTTCTCTCTTTTTATTTCTTCTTTTTTCCTATCTTCGATATAATGCATTTTCATTTAAAAATGGAGTTATTTATGAAAAAAATTATTTTAATTGTAAGTTTTGTTACTCTTTTATGCTTTGATGCAAATGCCGATTTTTTGCGTGTAGAGATGGGTGGCGGTGTATGGAATCAGTCTCCTAGCGGTACAGCTTACTACAATGATGGTATCAAATATGGTACATACACATCAAGTAAAAAAGATTACACGGGTGGCTATGCCTGGTTGCTTGTAAAACATCCACTTCCAGTAGTACCAAACTTTCGTTTTGAATATAGCAAGATTAAAGATGAGGGTATCGTAGATGGTGTAGGATTTAAAGATTTTGTACTTCCTTCGGCGACAAGGGCAAAATATGAGATGAATCAGTATGATATTATTCCTTACTACAATATATTGGATAATACAGCTTGGATTACTGTTGATTTTGGGCTTGATATTAAGGTTTTAGATACAACTTTTAAAGCAGATCTTGTACAACTTCCTTTTACACATACCCTTAGCAGCTACACAGATTCAGAGACTTTTGTTGTCCCTTTGGTATATCTTCGCTCACGAGTTCAGATTCCATCAACAGGTTTTGGTATAGAGGCTGATGGAAAGTATGTGACATATAATGGCTCAACACTCTATGATGTAAGGGTAAAAGTAGATTATACTTTTGATATCTCTCCTCTCATTCAACCCGGAATTGAGATAGGTTACAGAGCGCAGAAGTTTGATATTAAAACAGACGGAGACAAAACAAAAGTCAATCTTGACTTTGCAGGAGTCTATGCAGGTATAATGCTGCGTTTTTAGAGTTATGACTCTTTTTGAGTCATATACTCTCTATCTAAAATGACAATTTCACACTCCAAAGCAATTCCAAACTCCTCTTGGACTCTTCTTTTTGCCTCATTGATAAGCCAAAGCGCATCTTCAAACTTTCCATTGTTCATATTTACCAAAAAGTTCGCGTGTT
>Ga0256843_1003389_pt1 | contig 11093 bp, 10 predicted proteins | sample AlvinellametaG_FD_191572 | JGI IMG/M metagenome (GOLD analysis project Ga0256843, IMG submission 191572) | Pompeii worm associated microbial communities from hydrothermal vent at the East Pacific Rise, Pacific Ocean - Alvinella | ecosystem: Host-associated > Annelida > Integument > Unclassified ... | reverse complement strand
AAACAATAAATAAAAAAAGAAAAAAAAAGAAAAAAGAAAAATTAAATAAAAATATTTTAATAACAATTGTAGATTGTGGATCAAAAAAAATAAAAACAATATTGAATTATAATGAATGAATATAAAAAAATAAAATTAAAAAAAGATATAAAAAAAATATAAAACAAATTATAAAAGGAGATAATTAATGTTTATAGAAAATGAAAATAAACCAGTTATTTTATATGAAGATTTCTTTGATAAAAAGAGAACTAAAAATCTTTTAAAATATTTAAAAGAAAAATTAATATGGAAACAAGATATTTATAAATTTGGTGGAAAAGAAGTTAAATCTCCAAGATTAACTTCTTTTTTAGGGGAAACAAAATATACATATTCAGGACAAACAAAAAAAAGTATTCCTTTTACAAAATCAATTCAATATTTAGCTAATGAAATAGAAAAATATTTAAATATTGAATCTGGACATTTCAATGGGTGTTTATTAAATCATTATAGAGATGGTAATGATTCTATTTCTTATCATACAGATAATGAAAAAGATATGATTGAAGATGGGATTATAGCTGTTTTAAGTATTGGTTCTGAAAGAAAGTTTTATATAAAAAATAATAAAACTAAAAAAGTTATTAAATATTCTTTACCTAATTGTTCTCTTACTATAATGAATCCTATTTGTCAAAAAGATTGGAAACATTCTATACCAAAAGAAAAAAAAATAGAAGAAGAAAGAATATCATTAACTTTCAGAAAATTTAATAAATAATAACTTTTTTGTAATATAAATCAATAAAAATAAAAAAGATGAAATATATGTTTAAGAATTTATATATAAAAGAATTTTGTTATTATTATATAATCTAATATATTTATCTGTATTTGTAATTCCTTTATATGGATTTATAGAAAAATGTCGATATTGATTTATAATTGTTGAACATTTGTTATAAAAAGATAAATATTCAACAATATAACCAGTTTTCAAATCTGCATATTTTAAATTACTTTCTTTAACTCCATTATAATGATTTATTGAATGAATTGAAGTAAAAATGATATTGTTAACTTCTTTAAATATTGTTATATTGTGATTTTTTAATCCATTGTAATTATTATGTTCAAAATGGTCTGTTTTCATTTTTTAATCCTAAATGTAATTTTTATCAAAAAATAGCAAGAATACCCCTGCCTCATGAACTTCGTTCAGGTAGAGGTAGTTTAATAATAGAATTATATATTTAAATAAAAAAATTAATAATCCTATTAAATAATATGTCAACAAATGATATTATAAAATCTTTACCACCTCTTAATTTTAATAATGGTTTATTTTTAATAGATAAAAACATTTCTTTTATAGAAATATTATCAATAATACTTAGATAAAGATTTTGTATAGGAATTAATATTCCCCTTCTAATTATTGGGAAAATAGATCCAAATATAGAAAAAGCAATAAAAAATAATATATCATGAATATAATGAATTATTCCATTTTTAATAATTTGTTTTTTAATATTTGTTTCTTTTATTTTAAAAATATTAATAAATTCTTTATAATTTGTTATCATTAAATTAAACATAGCAAATGATATTATTATTAAAACTAATGAAATATTTGTATTTAGAAAATTCAAATATAAAAAATCATTATTTAAAGTAATAAAATCTTTAGAATAAACTAAAGAAAAAATAACAACTAATGAATCTACAATTCCTGTAAAAAAAGTAAAAATTAATAATTTAATTGTTTCTTTTGATAATTTAGTATTTCCTTCACGTAAAGCCCATAATAAAAATAAACCAATAAAAGGTGTGATGAAATAAAATAAAATATGTTCTGTATTTTGAAATGAATAATAAATTGCAAAAACAAGAAGAGTTGCTATTGGTGCTGTAAAATTTTCATATAAAGTTAAAGTTGTATTTTTTAATAAATTAGTATCTTTAAATGTTGCTTTTATATTTTGGACTTTTGCAGCAAATAATCCTCTAAATAATCCAAAAAATATAACAAATAATAAATGATATATTGTATTGAAATCATATATATATAAAAATGGAGAAATTGTAATAAAAAAAAGAAAACTAAATATGAATTTAGCTCCTTTATTATTTATGTTTTGTTTACTATTTTTATTATATTCAATGATTTGTGCTTCTGTAACTCTTTGTTTTACTGCTAAAAAAACAATAAATAAAGTAAATATTATTAAATATAAAAATTCCAATGTTTATTATCCTTTATAATTATATATTTAAATAATTTTTATGATTAATAATTGATTTTTTTAATTTTATTTCAAGATTATTATCAATTATTTTAATTAAATATGTTGGAATTAAACCTGAATGATCAATTAATGTTAATTCTATTAGGTTATTTTTTTCAGCATTAAGTATATTTTCATCATATCCATAAATACAAAATGGTTGTGTATTTTTATTGATAATAAAATCATTTTCAAGTTCTTTATTATATTTTATTAATGTTTTATTATTTAATATGTTTTTTTCTTCAATTAATCTATTTAATATAATCCATTTTTTAGGACTTATATATTCTTTATTTTTTTCTAAATCATTAAAAGACTCTATATTGAAATGATAATTTTTAATTATTTCTTGTATATTTTTTTTATTTTTATTTAATTTAGTTTTATATCTTTTATATATATTAATAGTTGAAATAATATTAAAATTATCACTATTATTTAATTTTTTAAGACTCTTAATTTTAAAATCTTCTTTTTTAAGATTGTTTAAATTATCTATTTCTACTAATATATATCTTAAAGTATTAAAATTATCTTTCAATTCTGCAATTTCTTGTATAATAATATGGTTATTATTAGTTATTTTATTTAAATAGTTATTTAAGTTTTCTTTATTTGTGTACTCTGGGAAAGAAAAGTTATATGTATGTGTGTTCTTAATTAATATAAACTTTGATTTATATTTAATTAATAATATATATTTTGTCATTTTAAAATCCTTTTTTTTAATACAAATCTTATTTTAGTAAAATAAAAAAAAAAATATATTAGAGCAAAATTTCAAATAATAAAATAATAATTAATATTTAATTATTATTTCATCTCTTTTTTTTAATATAATAAAAAAAAAGGATTTTATAACAATGGAAAAACTATCAGAAAAAATAAAAGAATTATCAAAAGAACTTGTATTAGATACATTAAAAGAATATTATCAAAATAAACCAATAAATGAAGACAAATATTTAAATAAAAATATTGAAATAAGTAAAGAATTTAAAAAACAAAGTGCAACATTTATAACATTTAATAAAAATGGAAAATTAAGAGGTTGTATTGGGTCATTAATTCCACATAGAAGTTTATTTGAAGATATAAAACATAATACAATTGCAGCAGCAATAAAAGATTATAGATTTAAGTCTATTGAAGAAAAAGAATTAAAAGATATTACTTTTGATATATCTTATTTATCAGAAACAAAAGAAGTAATATATGAAAGTTATGAAGATGTTAAAAAACAAATAAATAAAAATAATGGTGTTATTTTATATCATAATAATTTAAGTTCAACTTATTTACCTCAAGTTTGGGATTCTATTCCTAATTTTGATAATTTTATATTTAGTCTTTATAATAAAGGTAGAAGAATAAAAGAAGAAGAAAATAATATAAAAAAGTTCTTTAATAATAAAGAAATTTTAATAAAAATATATGAAGTAGAAAAATATTTAAATAACAAAATAGATTTAACTGTAAAATTTTATAAAGAACTTGTTGACACAAAAACAAGAGAAAAAAAAATAGAGTGTTTATTATGTGAACATAAATGTAGATTAAGAGAAGGACAAAAAGGATTTTGTGGGGTTATAGAAAATAAAAATAATAAGATACATACAATAGTTTATGGATATATAAAACCAATAAATATTGATCCAATAGAAAAAAAACCATTATATCATTTTTTACCAGAAACAAAAACATTATCATTTGGAACTAATGGTTGTAATTTTACATGTAATTTTTGTCAAAATCATGGTTTATCTCAAAATAAAAAAGATTTAAAAAAAGAAAAGTATTACTCTCCTAATGAAATAGTTGATTTATCAATATTAAATAATTGTGATTCAATTTCATACACTTATAATGAACCTACAATTTTTTATGAATATGTTAGAGATGTTGCTAAAATAGCAAAAGAGAAAGGTTTATATAATGTTATGGTTAGTAATGGGTTTATGACAGAAGAAGTTATAAATGATATGGTTGGAAAAATAGATGCTATAAATATAGATTTAAAAAGTTTTACAGATATTTCTTATAAAAAATTAAAAGGAAAACTAGAGATTGTAAAAAGAAATATTGAATTAATTTACAAAAAGGGAATATTGGTAGAAGTTACAACATTAATAATACCTGGAGTAAATGACTCAGAAAAAGAAATTTTAGATATAGCAAATTTTTTAAAAAAAATAAACCCCAAAATGATATGGCATTTATCAGCATTTACTCCAAATTATAAATTATTAGATGTAAAAAGAACAGAATTAAAAATATTGAAAAAAGCAAAGGAAATAGGTAAAAAAGTGGGTTTAAAGAATGTATATATAGGAAACATGAAAGAAAAAAATGAAATAAAATGTGAAGAATGTAATGAAATAATAATAAAAAGGGAGGGATTTAAAACTACTAAAAATCTAATTAATAAAAATAATAAAACATGTATGAAATGCCAAAAAGAAATTAAAAATATATTATTACCTAAAATAAGAAATTTAAATTTTTTAAATACATTCTATCCTTCTACATATAAAGAAACAATAAATTTTTTAAAAATAAATCACAATATTTTAAAAAATACATCTTATAAAGATATAAAAGAGATACCTAAAGCAATTATTGTTCCACATGCCGGATATAAATATAGTAGTTTAACTGCCCAAATAGCATATGAAGTAGCTAAAAAAAATAATAAAAAAATAAAAAAAATATTATTAATAGGTCCTTCACATCATGAATATTCAAATAAGATACATATAAATGATTTTGATAAAAATGAAACTGTTTTTGGAAATATTTATAATAATAAAAATAATATAAAAAAAATAAAAATAAAATATAAAAATGTAATAGCTGCCAATTTTATAAAAAAAGAACATTCAACAGAAGTTCAATTACCATTGATAAAATATTTTTTTCCAAATTCTATATTAACTGAATTAGTTTATGGAAAAATAGAAGTTAAAGAATTAGAAAAAATAATAATTGATATGTATGATGAAGAAACATTAATAGTTATAAGTACTGATTTATCACATTTTTACAATGAAAAAAAAGCAAAAGAAAAAGATTTAAAATGTATTGAAGATATTATAAATCTAAAAACACAAAATATAGAAAATAAAGAATGTGAAGCTTGTGGAAGATTAGGTGTACAAGCTATATTAAATATAGCAAGAAATAGTAATTTAAAAAGTAAAATTTTAGATTATAGAACAAGTAATTGGATAACAAATAATAAAAATAAAGTTGTTGGATATTTGTCAGCAATTATATTTTAAAGAAGGGGATATTATAAAAAAATGAGTGAAAAAAAAGAAGAAAAAAAGAAAGAAAGTAATGGGTTATTGTTAATTTTATTATTGTTGATTGTTTTCTTAATAATAGGTGTTAGTTTTATTGGTTATCTAATATATAATAAAGAAATTTCAACAAATAAAAATGAAACAAAAATAATAAAAGAAGAAAAACAAAAAGAAAATATATATTTTAAAACTGAAATAAAAGATTTAATATTGAATGTAACAAATTCAAAAAATAGAGAAAAATTAATGAAATTATCATTTTCTTTAAAAAGTACTGAATCAACAATAGAAAAAATAGTAGAAGGAGTTAAAGATGAAATAATAGATACAGTTATAGAACAAATATCAGCAAGAAGTAGTGAAGAATTACTAACGCTTGGGGGAAAAGATTTATTAAAAGAAGAATTAAAAAATGAGATAAATATAATAATAAATAATTCAATAAAAAATAAAGAAAAAATAGAAAGAAATAATGTAAAAAAGATTTTTTTCACTACATTTGTTATAAATTAAAAAAAATTAGAAAATTAGATTAAAAATCTTCCTTTTGTAAGTTTAAAGATATTAATTTGTTTATATTGTTAAAATTATATTCTTCTAATTTTAACATTTTTTCAACTTCTTTTATTATATAAGTTCTATCAAATTCTGAAAAATTAGGAATTTCTAAATCATTTAATATTTTTTGATTAAAAAAAATTCTATTTCCTTTTTTTGCCCCCATTTTTTTATAATAATCATTAAAGAATTTACTATTTAGAAATCCAAATAAAAAAAATGTTTCTTCTTGAGTTTTCCCTTTGATAAAAAGAACATCACCACCAAAGTAATGTTCTCTATTAGTTATGGAAAACCATTTGTTTTCTTTTCTAGTTATAGTTGAAACAATTATTTTATATTCAAATTTACTTTCATCCATAGTCTTTTTATTTCGTATAGCTAAATAATTCCACCAATTATTTGATTTTGAAATATATCTATTTTCCAATTCTATTTTGTTTTTTAATAAATATACCCATACATTTTGAAAATTAGAAAAATCTTCTTCCTTTTTAAAAGAATTATCAATAAATAAATATTTATTATTATTTAAGTTATGTATTCCATACTCTATTAAATTTTTAGATTTAATAAAAGTTTTAACAAAAAGTTTTTTTTCATTTTTTGTAAATAGTTTAATTTCTTTATTTGAAAGTGAAAATATCTTTTCACAACCATTAACAATTCCAACACCAACTATTGAATTTTTAGATAATTTATAATTTTTTTTAAAACTAACAAAATTATTTAATGACCATATATTTTGGGTATAATTAAATTGACTAATTTTATTAATAGTAAAAATAGTATTGTTTTTATTAGTTTTTAAAATATCATTTAAAGATTTGATTATAATTTCAAAATTTGAAAACTTAATGTTTTTTATAATCCTTATTAAATTTTTTTTTCTTTTTTTTCTTTTTACCCATTTAAAGATAATTGTATCAGGCGAAGCATTTTTAAAAATTTTCAAATCATTTAAATCAATTATAACTTCAAATTCCCCTTCTTCTATCATTTTATCTCTTAACTTTTTCGCATAAGAATTAAAAAAGAAGTCATAAGGTAAGATATAAATTAATTCACCATTATCTTTTAATAAATCAATGGATTTTAAAATAAAAGCATAATAAATATTTCCTTCACCACTACCAGTTATATTTATTATATTTTCTTTAATCTTAGGAGGTAATGAATCACTTGTAATATATGGTGGGTTTCCAATAATTAAATCAAAATTTTTAAATTTTTCAAATGTTAAGTAGTCTTGATTAAATAATATCAAATTTTGTTTATTCTTTTTTTTTAACTTATTAATAAAAAAGAAATCTAATTCTACTCCAATTAATTTTTTAAATTTAAAATTTAAAATTTCATCAATAAATGCTCCTTCTCCAAATCCAGAATCTAAAATAGTTTTGTTTTTTAATGGATTAGTTAATTTTATCATTATTTTAACAATTTCATTAGGTGTTGGATAATAAGCAATTTTTTTCATATAAATAAGTCCTTTTTTGTAAATATTTAATATTTACTGTTATTTTTTTTGTTTTAAAAAAATCTATTTAATTATTTTCTTTTAGTTTATTTATTATATTTAATATCATTATATTTTTATTATTTTCTTGAATATTGTGATTTATTTCAAGGTTCAATTTAAATAAATAATTAATATATTTATTGATTTTAAAGAGTATAAATGATATAATAAAAGATGAGTAATATAAAAGTAACAAAATTAATATCAATACAAAAAACAGAGAAAGATAAAAAAAAAGAATTAAATAGATTTATATATTATATAAAAAGCAAAAATTTAAATATTGAAGATATAAGTAAAAACGAAATTCATTATATATTTATATTTTCTAATATCTATATATTAAAATATCTTTCAAAAAAAATAGATTTGTTTATAGATAATGAAGAATATGCAAGAAATATAGAAGTAATGTCTATGTCTGAACATTGGGAACAAATTGATTGGTTTTTAAATGAATATTATAATAAACAATCAAATCATGATAGACTAAAAATAAAAGAACTTCTTCTTAATAAAATATTTAAAACCGGGAAGTATGAATTATTTGAATTTCTAATTAATAAAATGAGTTTTGAAAAGATATTGAAAGATGAAAATAAATCAAAAAGATATTTAAAAGAAATATTAGACTTACCTTATTATAAAAATAGATATCAATCATTTATGAATAATTTTTTTTCAATAAATAAAAGTACAAGAACATTAATACTAGAAAAAAATATAAATTTTGAAAATAAGATAATATTAAATAAATATAATAAGTTAAAATTAAGAAATATGCGATATAATTCAATATTATATCTATTAATAAAATTAAAAATATTAGATAATAAAGATAAATATAAAAAAAAAGTATTTTATCAACAATTTAAAAAAAATAAAGAGATGTTTTTTGAATTGTTTTTTAAAATAAAAATATAAAATAAAAATAAAGGATTAAAATGAAAAGGAAATTAGCAAGTATAAGAAAAGTGAAAGAACTAAGAGAAATTAAAGGTGCAGATTTAATTGAATTAGCAATAATAGATGGATGGCAATGTGTTGTTAAAAAAGGGGAATTTAAAAAGGGGGATATGGGTGTATATTTTGAAATAGATAGTTATTTACCTTTGGATGAAAAATATGAATTCTTAAGAAAGTCATGTTATAAAAAAATGGGTGAGAAAGAGGGATTAAGAATAAAAACAATAAAGTTAAGAAAAAAAATATCACAAGGATTGTTTTTGCCATTATCTATATTTGAAAATTTATCAAATGAAGTAAAAATAGTAGAAGGTAATGATTTGACAGAATTATTAAATATCCAAAAATATGATCCTCCAATTCCAGCATGTCTTTCAGGAGCTATTGCAGGGAATTTTCCAAGTTTTATAAAAAAAACACAACAAGAAAGAATTCAAAATTTATGGGATGAATATAATAAAGAATTATTAAATGATGGAAGTAAAAATATAATAAAAAATATGTTTTTTGAACCATCAATAAAATTAGATGGAACTTCAATGACATGTTTTGCTGTTGATCCAAAATTATTTCCAACTAAATCATTTGAAAAAACACAACAAGAAAATAAAGAACTTAATAATGAATATTATTTAGGAGTATGTGGAAGGAATTTTGAATTACAAGAAAAAGAAGGAAATACATATTGGAAAGTTTTTAATGCTGATATTAAAGATAAATTATTAAAGTATCATTTAAAAACAAAAAGAAATATAGCTTTACAAGGTGAAATGATTGGTGAAGGAATACAAAAAAATAGAGAAAATATTAAAGGTCAAAAATTCTTTTGTTTTGAAATATGGGATATAGATAAGCAAAGATATTTAGTAAAATCAGAAAGATTAAAAATATTAGAAGAAATGAATATTCAATCAATTCCTACTTTAGATAATATTCAACCTTTTATTATATTTAAAACAATTGATGATATATTATTATTTGCTGAGGGTGAAAGTTTAAACTCTAATAATAGAGAAGGATTAGTTTTTAAATCTATTGAATTAATTAATGGTGAAACAATCTCATTTAAAGTAATAAGTAATAAATTTTTATTAAAAAATGAATAAAAAATGAAAAATAATAAAGTAAAAGCAAAACTCATTTCATCAACAAATAATTACATGAATGATGTTTATAAAAACATAGATGGTGAAATTTTTTATAAAGATGTTGTATATTGGGAATCTTTAAATACAAGAGAACAATTTAGAACATCTTTGATTTTATCAAGTGAATATAATAAAGAAATGAATGAACAAAAATTTGAAACTTGTAATTCTATATATATATTTAAAGTTGAAGAAGAATTGAAAATAGAAATAACAAACGATAATAAAAAATTGGCAAAAGAAATTATTATAAATAATAGTAAAAAATACAAAAAATATTATTGTCAAATAATGGGTAATCCTTTTATAGATGGGGCTATTGATATTGTAGAATTTGATAAACCAAAAAATAAAAAAGAAGCTATTAAATATATAGAAAAAACAATATGTAAAACAAAAGGTGGTGATTTAGTTAGAAATATATTAATAGGAAAGTCAGATTAAAAAATAAAATTTATTACTCTAAAATTAAATTAGAATTATTAAATTAGCCATATCTTATGAAAATTATTTAGATAGGAAAGGTAGTTTAAAGAAATAATTAAAAAGCAAAAGGAAAAAAATGAAAAAATTATTAATTTGGGATATAGAAAATATATCTATAAAAAGATTAAACCAAATAAAAAAAATATTTTCAATTTTTAATTATGAAAAAATAGTAGTATCAAAAGAAATAATCCAAGAAAAAAATAAAATTTTATTAGAAGAAGAAAATTTTGTTATCATACAATCAGAAGATATAGCAGATTTAAAAATAATTGAAATAATAAAAAATAATATAAAAGAAATAAAAGAATTAATAATTATATCAAGTGATAGTGATTTTGTTAGCATAATTAAAAAATGTCTATTAAATAAAATAAAAGTAAATTGGTTAGTTGAATCAAATAATAAAAAAAGAATATTAATGAATATAATTATTGATAATCCAAATATAAACATAAATGTTATACAAGAAAATGAAAAACAAAAGAATAAAAAGTTACAACTAAAAACTGGAAAAACAACTAAACAAAAGAATAAAAATAAAGAAGAAATAAAAGACAAATATGTTAAATCTGAAGCTATAAAAAAATTTGAAAATAGTAATTACTATAAAAGATATATATTAAAACAAAAAGAAATATCAAAGAAAATAGAAATAAAAAAACAAAAAGAAATATTTAGACAAAAGGAAAAAGAAAGAAAAACAACATGTGAATGTTGTAAGTCAAAAGAAAAAATATTAAGAAGAAATGTAGGAAAAAATAAATCACCATATTTTGAATTTATATGTAAATCTTGCTTTGAAAATTATATAAAAGAGATACGTAATCAG
>Ga0256843_1003388_pt1 | contig 11095 bp, 6 predicted proteins | sample AlvinellametaG_FD_191572 | JGI IMG/M metagenome (GOLD analysis project Ga0256843, IMG submission 191572) | Pompeii worm associated microbial communities from hydrothermal vent at the East Pacific Rise, Pacific Ocean - Alvinella | ecosystem: Host-associated > Annelida > Integument > Unclassified ... | reverse complement strand
TCTAACATTTATACAAAAACTGTAGATGGTTCAGGAAATATTTCTGATGCTAAATTAATATCAAGTGATTCAACAACTAATAATGAACCAGTAATTACTACATTAGAAGATGGTGGATATATAATTGCTTGGGAAAATGAAAATGGTATAGTAGCTCATAGATACAATAGTGATGGAAGTGATTATGTTCAAAATAATATGGATATGAATGAAAATAGTTCTATAACAATATCAATTGATGATCTACTTGCAAATGATTATGATACAGATGGTACAGATGTAAAATTTAATGGTATCTCTGAAGTAAATAATGGAACAGCAGTAGTAAATAATGATGGAACAATAACATTTACAGCAGATCAAGGATATGTTGGTAGTGAAGCTGGATTTACATATACAGTACAAGATATAAAAGGGCTAGAATCAAATGAAGCAAAAGTTTGTTTAACAGTTAAAGATGTTGCAGAACCAATTATATTTGTTGGAACTGTATGTGATGCAGATTTACAATCTCATGATATAGTTGTAAATGAAGGTGAGGAAGCATTATTAGCAGTTAAAATATCAGGTGCAATAGCTGGAAGTAGTGTAACATTAACACTTGCAGATGGTACAGCACTAAATACAGAAGATTATAACGCAATATTTGAATATAGTTTAGATGGAATTAACTGGATAGAATACACAGGTAGTATACCAGTAGATAATGAAAGTACAAATATTTTAGTTAAAATGATTACTACAGATGATTCAATAGAAGAAGCAGATGAATTATTTAGTTTAAGTGCAACATTAAGTACAGGACAAAGTGATACAGGAATAGTTACTATTGTTGATAATGATGAATCACTTATAGATTCTATTAATGAAAATGTTAGTATTGAATATGAAACAGCAGTTACAAATGTATCATTTATTGTTGATGTTTCAAGTAGTATGAGTAATAGTGATTTAGCATTAACAGAACAAGCTATTAAAAACCTTATATCTCAATATGATAGTATTGGAGATGTAAATGTAAATATTATTCAAACTTGGGGTGGTGCTGGAAGTGATGGTACAGGTCTTGAAACTACAGGTTGGACAAATTCTTCTGTTGATGTAGATGGATTATTATTAACAAATAAAAGTGGAACAGACTTTGATCAAGGTTTAGAAGCGGCAGTTGATGCACATACTAATGCTCCAGCAGAAGGTAATAATGTAGTTTACTTCTTTGCAGATGGTGATACATATAGTAGTTATGAAACAGACTTTAATGCATATTTACCAACATGGAATGAATTTGTATCTGAAAATAATATTGAATTACATACTGTTGGTGTAAATACTGAATATTTAAGTGATTTAGAAAAAATTGCAGATGCAGGAAATATTGATACAGTATATGTTGATGATATAGAAGATCTACCTGAAGTTGTTTCAGATATTACAAATATAGTACATATTTCAGGTACAATTATGGATAACATTGACTTTGATGCAGATGGTGACTTTAGAGATATTGGAACAATTCAAAGTATTGATATTAATGGTACTACATATACAGCTGATACATTCCCAAGTGATGGTGTAACAACTGAAGAAGGTGCTTTATTTACTTTAAATTTTGAAGATGGATCGTATAATTATACTTTTGATAAAACTCAAGTAGATGATGGAATAATTGATGAAAGCTTTGTCGTAACTGCAGTAAATGATGATAATAAAACTACAGAATTTAATATAAATATAGAAAACTATAAAATATCTATAAATCTTATTGATACTGATTCTGATACAGAAATAATTTCATACTTTGATGATTCAGATGATATCGATTTAGCTGATGTATTACCTTCTATAAAAGATATTGATATTATTGATCTAAATAATAATACTAACGATACAGTTAAAATTGATATTGGATCGGTACTTAACCTAACTGATGAAGATAATGATTTAATATTCATAGGTAATAATGGTGACCAAATTGACTTCAATGATAATGAAGATTGGGAAGTAAAAGCAACAAATCAAACTGTAGAAGGTCAAAATGGATCTACATTTACAGAATATACAAGTACATCTAATCCAAATATCTCAGTATTTGTTGAAGATGAAATTCAAACTGATATATAAATAAAATAAAAGAGGTATAATTTACCTCTTTTATTAAAAAGATAATAAAATTGAAAAAAAATTTAGAAGAAGAAAATCAACAACTTAAACTTCAAATAAGAGATCTTAAAAAACAAGTTATTGAAGAGATAAGACATAATAGACAAAATGATAAGATGATGTTTCAACAAAGTCGTATGGCTTCAATGGGTGAAATGATAGGAAATATCGCACATCAATGGAGACAACCACTTATGGAATTATCTTCAATAAGTATGGAACTTCAAGCTAAAATTGAATTACTAGGTAAAGTTAGTAATGAAGAAGTTTTAGAAGTTATACAAAAATCAAATGATATAACTCAATATATGTCTGATACTATTGATGATTTTCGTAACTTTTTTTCAAAAGATAAAGAGAAAGAGATTTTTAAAATATCTGACCAAATTAGTTCGGCAATAAATATTATTAACTCTTCTTTACAACAACATAATATTAAAGTAGAAATAATAGTTCAAAGAAACTCTACAATAGAGGGTGTAAAAAATGAATACTCTCAAGTTTTAATTAATATACTTTCAAATGCAAAAGATGCACTTATTAGTAGAAAAATTAAAGATCCTAAAATATCAATAAAAATATTAGAAAAAGATAATCTTAGTATAGTTGAAATTTCAGATAATGCAGGTGGGATAAATATTAAACCTATTGAAAAGATATTTGAACCATTCTTTACTCATGATAAATTAAATGGAACAGGAATAGGTCTTTTTATGTCAAAGTTGATTACTGAAAATAATATGAATGGTAGATTATTTGTTCAAAATAATAAAAAAGGTGCAGTTTTTACAATTACTGTTCCTAGATTAATCAAGAACTAATCTATATCCTACACCAGATATATTTTTAATAGAATTTTTTCCAATTTTATTTCTTAATTTATTCAATACTGCTTTTAATGCTGCATCAGTAGCATAAAATGGATCATCCCAAATATTCATTTTAATAAATTCTTGAGATATATGTTTATCTCTATTTTCATACAATAACTCTAACAGTGCTATCTCTTTAGATGTTATATTTTTTTCTTTATTATTTTCCAGTAATTGTTTTTTTAATATATTATAAGAGATATTATTTGGAAATTTTATAATTTGTGGTTTATTTTCTAATATTTCATCAATAGCATTATTTAAAGCTTCTTTTAATTTTGTAAAATTAAGAGGTTTTATTAAATAATCTACTAATTTTAGTTTCGTTGCCTCTAATAAATAATCTGTATCTGTATGAGCTGTTAGTAATATAATAGGTACATTTTTATCTTCTTTTCGAACCATTTTTGCAAATTCGATACCATTTATTTTTGGCATACTAATATCACTAAGTATAATATCAATTTTATTATCTTCAAATACTTTATATGCTTCAGATGCATCTGCACATGGATATACTTTTTTACACATTAGCTCAAGAGTATTAGTAATACTTTTTCTTATATTTTCTTCATCTTCTAGATATAATATAGTATAAGATTTCAAAAGCTCTAATTTATTGTTCATACAATACCTTTTATACAGTAGTTAATTTATTTTATTACAATAATAATAAAATTTATATAAAATTATATACAAAATTAGTTAAAAAAAAGGAAACTTTTAGAAACTATTAAGTATAATTATTAGTAATAGTAACACATTGTTACATAAGTTAAATAGAATAGTAACATAAAGTTACATAATTTAGAGGAAAGATATGAAAAAAATTATATTAAGTCTAGCTGCAACATCTTTGCTAGTATCTATAAATGCTACAAGTCTAAGAGATTCAATTATTCAAACAATTGATTCAAATCCAGCTATATTGTCTGAAAAGTTTAATAAAGAAGCTTTTAAAAAATATGTTGATCAAGAAAAAGGTGATTATTTACCAACATTAGATTTTGAAGCTTATGTAGATAAATCAAAAACTCAATACGATTTGGATAATGTTGATAGAGAAGATGGTGAAAAAACAGGTTGGAATAGCTCATTAAAATTTGAACAAGTTTTATATGATGGTGGTCTTACTCCAAGTGAAGTTGAAGAGTTTGAGCATAAATATTATGCAAATAGATTTAGAAGTGATGCTAAAGTAGAAACTATTATTAGAGGAACTGTTAATAGTTATTTAGATTTAGTAAAATCTCAAGAGTTATTAAACTTATCAGAACTTAATATTCAAAGACATAAAGATTATTTAAAAACAGCACAAGAAAAAGAAGCAATTAGTGGAGAGATACTTGAAAGTTATCAAGTTAATTCAAAAAAACACTTTATTATTGATCGTTATTTAGAACAAGAAGATCAAAAAGTAGTTGCTAAAAATAAATATAAAAGATATACACAAAAAGATATCAATGGAAATATTTGTAGACCTGAAATTAATAAAAATCTAATACCTAATACTTTAGAAAAAACTATTGAAGTTGCGTTAACTAGAAACTATAAAGTTTTAGAACAGATTGAAAAAGCAAAAGAGCAACGAGAAAATATTGTACAAGCAAATGCTGAAAATTTACCTACTCTTAAATTTCAACTTCAAGCTTCATGGGATGATGATTTAATTAATCCTGAAAATGGAAGAGAAGATACTCAAAGAGCAAGATTAATTTTAAATTGGAATCTATTTAATGGTTTAAAAACAAAAGACTCAAAACAAAGAGAAGTATTATTTTTACAAGAGCAACAAAAATTATTAGATGATGTTACAGCTGAAGTTATACAAGATGTTACTACATCATATAATGCTTATTTTAAAGCTAAACAAAGAATAGAAAATAGTAAAAAATTTGTTGAAGATAATAAAAATATAAAAGATGTATATGTTAAACAATTAGCAGATGGAACAAGAACATTTGTTGATATTCTTAATGCTGAATCTGAATTATATAGATCTCAAATAACATTATTAGATCAAGAATACAATCTTTATGGATATTATTATGATCTTTTAGAAAATATGGGATTATTAAGTGAATCAATTTTACAATCTAAAAATCAAGTATGTTCAGAATTTGTAGCAGATAAATATGAAAGTAAAATTAAAAAAACTAAAAAACTTGATAATAGTGAATTAAATGATATTAATTTATTAAATGAATTAGGTGAAGAGACTACTAATACAAATGATCAAGAGATAGCAAATATTATAAATGCAACAGAAGATGTAGAAGCACCAGCTGCAGAAAAAAAATCAAAAAAAGTTTTAGCAAGTGGGAAATATACAATAAATATTGCAACATTAAATAAAAATGAAGATATTGAAACATACCTAAAAAGTATTGGTTTAAATAATGATGATGTAATGACATATAATATGAGTTTAGGTACAAAAGTGTTATATGGAAGCTATGATAATTTAAAAGATGCTACAATTGCAATGAGTAAATTAAACTCTAAAATTTTAAATTCAAAAGTTTATGTTGATTATTTAGAAAAACATAGAAAACTGTTAGAAAAATATTCAAGTATAAACTAATATAAATAGGTCTTAAATGGAAAACGAAATTAATGATGAAGAAGTAGTTGAAGTATTAGAAGAGAGACGAAAGGTAGATACACTACTTGAGTCTTTACTATTTCTTTCTAAATTTTATCAAAGAGCATCAACAAAAGAGTCTTTAATATCAGGTATTGCTATGCATGGTGATGTTATGGATGTTGATAAATTTATTAAATCATCAAAAAGAATAGGTCTTATATCTAAATTTGTTAAAAGAGATAAGATTAATGATATATCAAAATTAGCATTACCTGCTGTTATTATGATGGATAGAAGTAGATCTGCTGTTTTACTTGATTATGATGTTAAAAATAATACATCTACACTTATTATCCCAGGATTGAGTGAAGGTGAAGTTAATATGAGCTTAGAGGAACTTGATAAGCAATATGAAGGACATGCTCTTATTATAAAACCTGCATATAACTTTGAAAATAGAGTTTCAAAAGATGTACTTGTACATGAACCAAAAAAATGGTTTTGGGGTGCAATGAGAAGAAATAAAGATATCTATATAAGAGTTGCAATTGCAGCTTTATTTATAAATATGTTTGTAATTGCTACACCTTTATTTACTATGAATGTTTATGATAGAGTATTACCAAATAATGCAATAGATACTTTATGGGCATTAGCTATTGGTATTTTTATTATAATGGTTTTTGATTTTATATTAAAACTTGTTCGAGCTTACTATATTGGAAAAGCTGGAAAAAGAGCAGATGTAGTTATGAGTAATAAGATTTTTGATCAGTTATTAAATCTTAGGCTTGAAGAAAAACCTTCATCTACAGGAATGTTTGTAAATAGATTACAATCTTTTGAAGCAGTAAGAGACTTTTTTGCAACAGCAACTGTTGCAACATTAGTTGATATACCTTTTATATTTATATTTATAGCGATTATATTTTATATTGGTGGACCACTTGGTTGGATATCACTAGCGAGTGTTGTATTGGCACTTATATTTTCATGGTTTATGCAAAAACCTATTAAAAAAACAGTTGAAGCATCTTCTAAAGAGGATCAACTAAAGCAAACAACTTTAAATGAAACTGTTGCTGGTTTAGAGATTATAAAAAGTGTTCGTGGTCAAAATCGTATGAAAACTCATTGGGATAGATCGATTAGTCAAACAGTATATTACCATGAAAAATCTCAATTTTTATCTCAAATTGCAACATTTTTTACTGCATTTATTTCACAATTTTCAAATATAGCAATTGTAATTGCAGGAGTATATCTTGCAAGTGAAGGTGAGATGACTATGGGTGGTATTATTGCCGCTATGATGTTAAATGGAAGAGTAGTAGCTCCTGTATCTCAAATTGTTGGTATGATAATTAGATATGATAGAACTATGCTTAGTTTAAATAATATTGATGAAATTATGAATATGGAAGTTGAACGAGAAAATAAAGCATATTTAAGTAGACCTGATTTAAAAGGTGATATACAATTAAAAGATGTAAGTTTTTCATATAAGGGACAAAACTTTGAAACGCTAAAAAATATAAACCTTACAATAAAAGAGGGTGAAAAAGTAGCAATTTTAGGGAAAATTGGATCTGGAAAATCAACTCTTGCTAAATTAATTCAAAATTTATATGTACCAACAAAAGGTTCTATTTTGATTGATCAAACTGATGTAAGACAAATAGATCCTGTAGATTTAAGAAGAGTAATCGGAGTTGTTCCACAAGAGCCATTTTTATTTATGGGAACTATAAAAGACAATATCACAATTGGAGAGCCTTTTGCTACAGATGAAGAGGTATTAAGAGCTTCAAAAATAGCTGGTGTTCATGATTTCTTAGGAAAACATGAAGCAGGGTATGACTTAATTGTTGGAGAAAGAGGTGAAGGTTTAAGTGGTGGAGAGATTCAATCTGTAACACTTGCTCGTGCATTAATTACAAATCCAAATATATTAATACTTGATGAGCCAACAAATTCGATGGATAGACAAAGTGAAAAAGCATTTGTTGAAAGATTAGGTAATATTATAAAAGATGAAACAGTGATTTTAATTACTCATAAAACATCAATTTTATCATTAGTTGATAGAATTATAATATTAGATGATGGAAAAGTTATTGCAGATGGTCCAAAAGATCAAATATTAACAAAAGCGACTAAGGTATAAAAAATGGCAAAAAGTGATAAAGAATATGTAAATACCTTATACGCACAAGCTAATGATAAACCTAAGTTTAAAGTTGATTTATTATTTGCAATAATAATTTTAATATTTACTTTAGTTATTATATGGGCTAATTATGCAACTATTGATGAATTAGCAAGAGGGACAGGTAAAGTTATACCTACTGAAAAAATTCAATCGGTTCAATCTTTAGATGGTGGATTAATTGAAGATATTTTAGTTAAAACTGGTCAAAAAGTAAAAGCTGGTCAAATATTAATGAAAATTGATACTACAAGATTTGAAGCATCAATGGAAGAGACAAAAGAGGGTTATAATCAATGGCTTGCTATGAAAGTAAGACTTGAAGCCGAAGCAACAATTGACATAAGTAAAAAAACACCAAAGTTAAATTTTTCAAAAGAGATAAAAGAGATATCAAAAGATTATATAAAATCTGAGTCAATTTTATTTGAAAATAGGGTAGAGGAACTAAAAAGTTCTATAAAGGTATTTAAATCTCAATTAAATCAAAAAAGACAAGAATTATCTGAAATAAGATCAAAATTAAAACAGTTAAAGACTAGTCTTAAACTTGTAAAAGCCCAAAGAAAGACTATAAAAAGATTAGTTCAATCTGGTGTAAAATCAAAGGTTGATATGATTGTGATTGAAAAAGAGTATCAACAACTTTTAGGTGATATAAGATCAGCTGAATTATCAATTCCAAGATCAAATTATGCTATAAATGAAGCAAAAAATAGAGCTGATGAAAAAATAAGACAGTTTAAAACACAAGCTGCTACAAAGCTACAAGAGATATCAGTTAAGATTAGAAAAGCAGAAGCTAGAATGGTTTCTGACACTGATAAAATAGAAAAAACTGAAATTAGATCACCAGTAGATGGAATTGTAAAAGAGATATTTGTAAATACTATTGGTGGAGTTGTAAAATCTGGTATGGATCTTATGAATATTGTACCAACTAGTGATATATTATTAGTAGAGGCAAAAATAGATCCAAGAGATATTGCATTTATTAATCCAAAACAAAAAGCTATAGTAAAAATAACAGCTTATGACTTTTCGATATATGGAGGACTAGAGGGTAAAATTGTTGAGATATCAGCAGATAGTATAGTAGATAAAGATAGTAAAGAGGGTAAGAGTTATTATAAAGTTGTAGTAAAAACAAATAAAAATTACCTAGAAAAAGATGGTGAAAAACTTGCAATTATCCCTGGTATGATTGCTAGTGTAGATATTGTTACAGGAGAAAAAACTATAATGGATTTTATCCTCAAACCAATATTGAAAATAAAACAAAACTCGTTACATGAACGTTAAACTTAATAAAAAGGAAATGATATGAAAAAAATAATATATGCATGCTTAGTATTTATCTTAGCATTTACAGGTTGTACAAATAATAATGTACAAACAATAACTAATAACAATAAAGTTGCGGAGGATTTTATCCAAGAAACAGCATTATTTGATGCAATTAGAGCAAAAGATACTAAACTTGTTGATCAATTAATTGATCAAAATGTGAGTATTGATGGTTCTGATAAATATGGATATACTCCATTACATTTAGCTACAAGACTAAATGAATATGATGTAGTTGAAAAACTAATAAATAAAGGTGCTTCAGTTAATAGTGTTGATAAATTTGGAGATACTCCATTATTAGATTCTACTAGAAATAGTACAAATGCGATGTCAAAGTTATTAATTTGTAATGGAGCAAATAAAAATGTTAAAGATAGACATGATATGACACCTTTACATAATGCTTCTAAAAATGATGATCTATTTATTACAATGCTTTTAGAAAATGATGATACAACAAAAATGTGTGAAAAACTTGATATTACTTTAACATCTTATGATGATAAAGAGAATAAAATTTGTGGAGATATCGCTTCTGGTGTTGCTACAAATGTAAATATTACTATTGCAGAACAATCAGATAAAGAAGTAGAACCTTTTGGTCCATATACTGCTAAAATTGAAGATGATAAATATTGTGCAACTTTAGATAAACCAATTAAAAATGGAAGTAAATATTTAGTTACAGCTGTTGGGAATAATGGTATTGAACAAGATGTTGAGATTGCAAACCTTGCTGATTTAAAAATGAAAGCAACAGTTAAAAAAGAAGTAACAGAAGAACAATATATAAAAGGTTTATATGAAGCTTTAGTTGAAGAGTTTAAAGATGATTTCAAACCTTGGAATGCAGAATTAGACAAAAATGGATTAGTATTTAGATTTAAAAATCCAGCAGATCTATTTGATCATGGAAGTAGTAAGTTATCAAAAGATTTTAAAAAGATATTAAAAAACTTCTTCCCTAGATATTTAAAAGTACTTAGTCAATATAAAGATGAAATAGCACAAGCAAGAGTTGAAGGTCATACATCTTCAGTTTATAAAAGTGCTAAAAATGATAAAGAAAGATATGAAAAAAATCTAAAATTATCAACAGATAGAGCTAAAAATGTATATAATTATACTATGAATATTAAAGATCCAATGATAAAAGAAAATTCTAAATGGTTAAAAGATACTTATGTTCCAGTTGGGATGTCATATGATAATCTAATATATGCTGAGAATGGTGTAGAAAATCAATCTGCATCAAGAAGAGTTGAATTTAGAATAAATAAAAAATTAAGTAATTAATAAAGGCTATTAAATGAAAAAATATCTACTAGGATTATCTTTATTGATTATTGCTAGTGGCTGTTCATATAAAGATGAATCAGCCATAGTTAGTGTAAATGGTAAAGATGGTTTATTAAATGAAAATGGTAAAGTACAAATAAAACCAATTTATAAAAAAATGTATAATTTTACAGAAATTGATAAAAATAAATATGTACATCCAAATTTTATAAATCTTCATTGGTTACATACAGGTGTAAATGAATATGCTGTTGTAAAAAATGTTGATAATAAATATGGTATTATAGGAAAAGATGGAAAACTAAAATTAAAAGTTATGTATGATTCAATAGGTAATTTTTTTAATGGTTTTGCAAAAATTGAAGTTAATAATAAATATGGTTTAATTGATAAGAACTTTAATATTGTAGTAAAACCAATTTATGATGATGTTAGAAATACAATAAAAGGTGCTACAATAGTTAGAAACTTTGATAAGAATATGAAAACTCAGTACGGGTGTTTAGACTCAAAATTTAAATTAGCAGCGCCACTTGATTATGATATGATATATTTAGCTGTTGAAGATAGAATGAGAATCGAAAAAGATGGACTATGGGGATTTATGGATAATAACTG
>Ga0256843_1003387_pt1 | contig 11099 bp, 12 predicted proteins | sample AlvinellametaG_FD_191572 | JGI IMG/M metagenome (GOLD analysis project Ga0256843, IMG submission 191572) | Pompeii worm associated microbial communities from hydrothermal vent at the East Pacific Rise, Pacific Ocean - Alvinella | ecosystem: Host-associated > Annelida > Integument > Unclassified ... | reverse complement strand
TCAAAACAATTCACAACTAGTTACCCGATAACTTTTTTATGATTTCAAAACAATTCACAACTAGTTACCCGATAACTTTTTTATGATTTCAAAACAATTCACAACTAGTTACCCGATAACTTTTTTATGATTTCAAAACAATTCACAACTAGTTACCCGATAACTTTTTTATGATTTCAAAACAATTCACAACTAGTTACCCGATAACTTTTTTACATGAACTTAGTTCTTGCATAGATAGACACTTTTGTATATAATCCAAATAAAAAAGGTGCGGAATGTTATATTTGATAGCAGAAGACGAATATTATTATAGCGAATCTGGATTATCTGAGATAAGAGATACTTACAAAATTGATAATATTGAAATATTACCAGAGTTGGAAAATATTAAAAATGTTTTTGAAAAAGGTAAAATTGAAAAAACATGCTTTTTAGCACCATACTCCCCTTTTACAGTTAGCCCAAGATTTAAACAAACTTCTTTTTTTGAAATTGTTTATTTGAAAAATAAGTTTGGATTTTTAACAACAGGCCAGAAAAAAAGGGGGATTTCAGAACGAGAAGCAATGGAGGAAAAACTTGGGGTTAGAATATACGAACCAAAGGAAACACTTGCCGACTATGCTGGAGCAGAAAGACTGAGAGAAGAGCTTCTAGTTATGGAAGAAAAGGAAAAGTTTGGTTTACCAATAAAAGGTTTTATGCTCACGGGAATTCCCGGCACCGGAAAAAGTTTTTTTGCCAAATGTGCAGCAGGGGAAGTTAACCGAAAACTTGTTGAGCTAAACCTTTCAATTTTTATGGAAATGGAAAATGGGTTGCAGGCATTAGAACAATTTTTTGAATTCTTTACTAAAAATACAGGCAGATATATTATTTGGATTGATGAAATTGAAAAAATGTTTGTCGGAGAATCTTCAATACAAATGCTTGGAACCTTACTTACAAAATTAAATGACCTAAATGGATCAAATGCAGAATCTTCATTCTTTTTTATTGCTACGGCAAACAATATATCTGATATGTCAAAGAAAAATCCAGAATTTTTCAGAAATGGAAGGTTCGATGTTCTAGTATTTATAATGAACCCAGAGCAGAGCACATCAAAAGATATGTTTAATTTATACAAAGATAAGTTTAATAGCAAATTTAAAAATGACTTAATCCCTACCGCAATACAGATGGCTGCTGAGAATATACGCCCAAGAGAAAATAGTTTAATGAGAGAAATTGTAGACACAATTAATAGGGAAGCAAAAAATTGTTCTCTTGATGCCCTTGTTAATGTAAAGAAGGATGTTGCATTAAAGCATATTAACAACACTCCCGAACTTAAAAATATTGCCAACAGAATTGAAAAAGATTTTTCCTTTGAATTTGATGAAGATGCATTTATGTTAAGTGCTATTTCACTATACGGAAGTGAATCAACAATGTTTGACAGGTATGTTCACACACCAGCAGAAATTGCTTTTATTGTGGAGGATGCTTTTTCCCAATATTATTTTTCCGAAAAAGAGATAGACTTAGATACACTGGCCGGAAAGTATCAACCATTGCAAGTAACAATGTCTGATGCGATAGAAAAAATGCTAGGGATTGCAAGTAGGTTTGTGAAAATATAAAAAACTAAAAAGCTTTATGCTATTCAGTTTTTCATCATTAAATAAATAATAATAGAAGTAAGGGCTGAGGATAAAAAAGAAGCAATCAGAATGCTAATAAAAAGAGTGGCTCTAAAGCCTGCCTCATTAGTAGAGGCTATTTTATTCTCCGGCTCATCAAAAGTATTTGATGAATCAGAAATGAATTCTTTATTTAAAAGAACATTCTTATTGAGTTCTTTAATCTGTTTCATAACTTCTTCTGAATTTTTAACAAAACTTTCGTTATAGCTATTGAGAGCGCTAGAAACAACAGAAACTTGAGATTGTAAGCGCTCCATAGAAACAGACTGTTCCTTGCTTGTTTCGCAAATTATTTTTAAGTCTTTTCTATCTATAACTTTTTTCCAACTCTCATGTGTTTCTTTTAAGATAGTTGCACTAACACCTTTTACTTCCATCTCTATATCTTCAAGACGAACATTCATCTCTCCAATCTTAAAAGATATGTCTGAAAGATTTCTTGTTACAACAGCTAAATCCAAATTTGAATCAGACATACACACACACCTTTTATTTTTTTATTTTACTATTCTCAAGCTCAAGTAAAGAGTCATAGAATTCAGAACATTCATCAAGAAATCGGCTTGCTTCTAGTTGCCTTTGAAGATTCCCCATATTCTTAATATACTCTTCTCTAGTGGGTTGTTCTCCTGCAATCAATCCCTCTTCTTTCCATACAGCAACAAGACCATCAGTGTCTAAATCTTGAGACAAGATATATCGCTGTTTTAAATCAACCAATGAGGCATTCTCACTTCTTGAAAAAACCGTCAAGACATGAACTTGAGGAATTGCTGCCTTTATATATTTAGAAACTTTTTTCAACACTGGGCTTGCCGGAAGATTGTACTTTTCACTTCCAAATAGATCAATCGCAACTTTTTTTGCATTTTCCAATGAAAATCCATCAAAAGGAATTCTGTTGATGGCAATTAAAATCTTAGGGAAAGGGATATACTCCTCAATTAATTTTACTGTTTCGTCTAACGTAATGGAAGAATCATCAGAGTAGGGGACAACGAACACTAGCTCATCTAAGCCAAACGTTGCTTCTGCTGTTTCAATAATCTTCTTTAATGTAGCTCCAGCTCCAATGTCAATTATTACATCTTCTTTTTTTGCATCAAAACTAGCACCAAAAATCTTTTCCTGCATATTTTCCTCATATACAACTTCTGAATCAACAAAGAGACTTTTACGCAAGTAGTTTTCCGATGTTCGACTGTGTTCATCAAATTCAAACAGCTTTACCCTTTCCTGTTTTCCTTTTCTCCTAATGTGTTCAGGCAAAAGATGTCCAGCAAAAAAACTTTTACCTGAACCACCTTTTTTATTAGAAACAATATATATCATTTTGAAACTCCATTTTTGTTTTTTTTCATAATAGCACTATTTTTTTCATATTTCAAGAAAAACAATTATTAATCTTTAATATGTAGGCTCTTCCTCTTAGAACCATTCAAATAAGAATAATACTTTCCAATATATTCACGAGGAACTTCTTTTATGGGAGTGTTATTAAGCAAAAAGCTTTTCATCTTTTCATCTTTCTCAAAAAAAGCTGCATACAATCTCCACTCTGAATCACTCAATCTAAAAACATACTCAGGATCTTCATCTAGCCTTGAAACAATGTTTTTTATTTCTAACGGGAGAGAGTCAACCTCATCATCCTGCATAGACACATTAGCACTACTATCTGTATTATTTTTGTGCTCAACTTTTTTTTCTTTTTTTTGTTCTAGTTCATAAGCTAAAACTCTACCACTTTCAGTTTTTCTTTCAGAACTATATCTCCTATAAAAACTTTTCTTCAACCCATTTTCAGAAATTTCAACAGAATAATAGTCTTTTAGAAATCTAACGGCATCACTCCATGTTCCACCTGCTTCTCGTAACAGAGCAACAGCAGGAAGCATTTCATCTTTGATTTTTAAATTTCTCTTTCCAAATGTATCTGAACTCCGTATAAACTCTTCAATGTCTTCAGTTAGCTCACTCACAATTTTCCTTTGTTAATATCTTGAATTTACAGGGTAAAAACTCTTTTTACTCGCACTAATAGTCAAATAATCAAAATAACACCCCTATAGGATTACATTTATATATAAAAATAAAATATAAACACAATAACCCACTATGATTACACTAATTATATCAGAAACAACAGCAATCTATCAAGATATTTAAATTATTATAAATCACAACTCCCTAACTAATCCCATTTAGCACAATAATAGTATAGTTGTTATATATAAAACAATCCAAAAAGATACATATCACTACTAAAAAAATCCCATAAAAACCCATCTGGAACACATTTTAATAGATAATAGAAGTAAAAAAAACCATAAAGACACCAATATAACTCATTAATAGAATAAAAACAACTAAACTACAGCGCACATCTTATATATTATTACGGATATCGCTATAAAACAAACCAATGAGTTTATAATTTACTGTTTTTTCTTGATTTTTCTTTAATGTTTATGCTATAGTAATCTCATATATAGAAAAAAAGGCCTTAAAGTTATGGACAAAACAGAGTTAGAGAATAAAATAGACTCTTTTGTAAAGAAACACAGAATATCAAAAAAAAGACCTCTGAGTAATCCTGATGCAGAGCTAGCGATTATAAAATTAAGAAAAGAAGCAAAGATGTCTTTTTCTAAAATAAGAGAGTTTCTGAAAAAAGAGTTAGATATTGATGTATCAGTCCAGTCAATATCTCAAAAATACAATGCTCTAATGCTAAAACAACAAAAGGGAGACTAGATGGACTTAAGACCACAAACCTTACCGATTAAAAAAATAATATTTGACTTAAAATATGAACCTAAAGAAATTAACTACAGCGAACCATCATTGGAAGATAGACATGGTTATAGTAGTTTTAAAATTGACCTAAAATATAAAATTAGAAATTTCATAATCCAAATAGGTTTTATTTTTGGACTCTATTATGTAATGCTTAAATCGCAAACGGATCCATCACTCTCTTTTTTGAAAGATTATTATACATATATTGCAATATTCCTAACTGTTAATGGAATAATGCTAATAAAGAATGCAATAAAGAAAACAACTAAATTAGCTTATTTCTCTGCATTGGTATATATAATCATATTCCACTCATCCTTAGAGAATTTCTTGAATGCAATCGCTATCTATGCTATAACAAAAATATCATTGGAGATAATTGTATTTATATTTAAATTTATACAAAGAATAAACCCAAATTACTACGTTTAATGAGAAAAATTAATGATAAAAGAAACCCTTTTAGTTTTATTTCTATCTTCTTCCTTGTTCAGTTTTGATAAATATGACAAAAAAGCATTGGATTTCTTACAAATCTTTAAAGAGGCTAGTATAATGTATGAAGTTGATTTAAAATTGCTTCTCGCTGTTTCAAAAGCAGAAAGTCATTTTGATCCAAAAGCAGAAAATAAAAATAAAGATGGCTCTATAGACCGAGGATTAATGCAAATTAATGAATGGTGGAGAAAAGAGCTATCCAAATATACCGATGGGGATGTTTTACAAGGGCTGTATGAGCCAGAGTACAATATAAAAGTAGGGGCATGGATATTAAAGCAGTGTATTAATAGCTATGGCGAAAGCTGGAAAGCTGTAGATTGCTACAATAAAGGTGCAAAAAAAGCTCAGGACAATTCCACATACGTTCAAGTGGTGTGGAAAAATTATCAAAGTATCCCTCCTGAACTATTGAAGTAACTAATATATAATAGGAAACCAAATGACATTTGAACGGAATCTTGAAGAAACTAAAATAAAAAAAACTCTAAATATCGATAAACCTCTTTCTCAACAGACACCAATAGGTTCATTATTTAGTGGAATAAACTTAGAGGGTAAGGAGATGGCAGCACATTCTTTGTTTCTTGAAACACCTAGCCTTGAAAATTTTTCAAGATACAGTGCAATCATAAGAGATTATTTTTTTCACTTAGAAAAAAACCATAAACAATTTGCTCTTTTGCTAGGTAAGATATTTAATGATGAGAGAAGCGAGAATTTAACAAACCTCATCGCTGATATAGAGGAAAACAAATATAAGACACCTACAGAAATCTCTATGGCTCTCTCTGATGCAATGGTAGGTGAAACAAATTCCAAAACAAGAAACCTCATTGCTTCTCTTAAAAAACTGTACGATTTGAATAATGCAACCCTAGAAGAGTTTAAAAAAGAGTATAGAAAACAAAATGAGATATATGAGTTTATTGATGTTGCAAAAGATGGGTTTAATTTAAATAAAGAAGCCACTGATGAAATCAAAAAGATATTTAAATTAGATAAAGAAGCAGATTATAGAGACTTTACTAGAATTGAAAAAGAACTAGAGTCTTTTATCGCAGGAGATATGGTTACAAGTAAAGCCGTTCGTAACTTAATGGAGTATACAAAACAGAATTCTCCTGAAAAGTTTGACGCTCTGTCTCAAATGAAAATAGTGGAAATAGAATATCATAAATTAAAAAAGCTCAATTCTATAGAGAGACTCACAAATATACATGAGAAGTCTGCACTTGCGTCAAGAATTTTTATGATTAAAACATTTCAGTCTGGAAAGAACGCAAAAATGCTCGGTAGTTTGTTTTATCAAGACGGTATAGATAATGATGAGGTTCAAAGAAATAAGAAAGAAGTGGAAAAACTTATATTTGAATCAGCTACATCACTAAAAGTTTCCAATCCATCTGTAGCATATATGTTTACTCCTGAAGTAATAAAGAGTATTACAGAGGAAATTACACAGAAGTATGTAGAGGCAAAAGAGAAAAAAGATAGAGATGTAATCAATTCCATAGATGCTGAGATAAATACAATATCAATGAAAACAAAAGCTTCTCCAGATATTGTTATTGAAGAAAAATTTATGAAGATTGTGGAAGACACTGTTTACAATGTTATGATGTCTGAAGATAAATACTTTTCTGGTATATCGGGCTTAAGTGCATATAATGAACTTGCACAAGATTACAATCGAGAAACAGATTTATTGCAGTTGAAGAGAAAGAGATTTGATTTCAAAGCTAAAGCAATTGATATTGAAAAGAACGTCATGAATGGATTATACGAAACGCCCACTAATGGCGGTGCTAAATTTAAGTTAGCAAAAAATGCTCTTACACTATGGAATATCAGAGGAATAGCAAAAAGTATTGGGGATGGTACCATTACTAAAGAAGAAGCTAAGATTGCAATTGAAAAAACAATCAAGCCTGATACTCTTAATAAAGATGAAAAAGAAGCCTTTACTGATAATATTATGAAAAACTTTGACCATAAAGAGAGATTAAAATCTTTAGAGATCCAACAAGATATAGATAAAAAAACTGGAGACACATTAGCTCTTTATGAAGCAAAAAAACTATACGCAGGCTTATATGGAGATAATCTATTTAAATTTGAAGATAAAAGACTTCTCTCAAAAACATCACTAGAACTACAGACTTGTATAGAATCAGCTTCTTCGCCTAAAATCAACTCACACTCCGCATCAAGTGAAGTCACTAAGTGTTTTGATGACTTCAAGCGAAAAGTGGAGGGTGATATCAAAGAGATGCAACAGTTAGCAAATCAACCAATGGCTGCATTAACCGGATTAAGCATTTTGTCTGTGCTTCTCTCTGGATACCAAAAAGGAAAATTGCAGTTTACAAGTCAGCAACTTTTCAGAATGGAACAAGACAGAATTAATGCTATTGGGTTTGTTAACAAAGCAGATAATCCAAAAGATAAACATTTCCGCTCAAATATCATTAAGAATGATAAACTCTATATGTCTTCAGAGATTGTCGACAAAACAGACTTGGACGAGTGGGTTTTTAGAACTCTCTTGGCTAAGCACGAATTTGAAATTCACTCCGACACAGAACTTAATCGAATTGTAAATTCGTTTAGACACTCTCCCAATACGCTAGAGCAGATGGAGACTTTTAGGGAAAGTTTCAAAAGTATTCTTGGAAACGGAATGGTGAGAAGTGAGTTCAACTCTTTTGCGTTGGATTTTCAAGAAGACTTAAGAAAAGATTTTCTCAAGCACAAAGAAGAGTTTGTAACACAAAGAAGACTTTTTCTTAATGCAGTTGATTCTCAAGAAGCAAAAGAGATAGAAAAAACAAAAGGTTCTTTTTCTAAGTTTATTAAGGAATTTACAAAATCATATCAACTAGGCTCCATAAGTTTGAAAGAAGCGAAAGATGAATTATTATCATTAAATGAGCACACCAAGACTTCAATTAAGATACTAAACAAAAGGATTGCACAAACAAAAAAAGATATCGAAGAAGAATTTAAGTTCTTATCTACTATCCAAGAATCACCAATCACAAGAGTTGCTGATATGAATAAAAAAGAACATGCAGAAAAAAATCTTAAAAATTCTAAAGAAAAGTTAGAAGCCCTTGTGTCTGCGCTCAAAGAGCTAGAACAAAATTCACTCTCACTAGAGGAAGTCTCTTTAGATTTTGCTTCAAAAAAAGACCTTATTGAAAAAGAAGATATCTTCTCTCAACTTAACGCTTTTGGTGATGATCCTGAAAAATCACTTGAAGCGCTTAGTGCAAGATACTCTAATCCAAAAATGATTGAAGATACCGCTGCACAAGATTTACTATTGTTAGAAAAGTTTCAAGAACATCTCGAAAACAGTAAAGAAAAAATATCTAACAAAGAGTTAGCTTCTGTTAATTCTTTAAAAATATTAGTGAGAGAAACTTACATATTAAATAAAAAGAAAATGACAAATGGAAAACTGAGCAATGAAGAAATTCTAAGGGGTTTATATGAAGAGAAAAAAGAGATTTTTACTCGTTCTGGAGAACTCGACTTTACCGTTATCAAACAAACAGACAAAAGCAAAGTGCAAGTTCTTTATAGAGAAAAGGCAGGAGGAAACAAACCGAGAAAACAAATAGAGGAAAGCATTGAAGAGTCTCTATCCATAATAAAACAAGCAAACTCTAATTCGGTCTTCAATGATGATATAAAAGGAAGAACCCTTAGTAAAGTAAGCCCAGAAGAGTTAAATAAAAAACTTCAAGAAGCCTATGAAAATATAAAAAAAGCTACTGGGCTTGATGCTTCACCATCAGCACATAAGGACGGACGTTCTGAAGATAGTAACATTTCTGAAAGAACAAGTAAAAACATCAATAATGATGAGAGTAACTTAAACTACATAAAGAGAATATAATATGGTAAAAAAAACAATAGTTCTAATACTTCTTACAATATCAACTGTTCATGCGGTAACTGTAGAAGACGCAACTGTCGCTTACGGCAGACTCTTGGTTTCTATTGGGATGTTTAATGTTACTTCTGTTGCCTTAACTCAATCACAAGCTCAATTGAATAGACAGTTAGAGAAACAGTTAAAAAGCGCAGAAGCTTTAAATACTGCAACGGCCTATAATGTATCTCAATACAAGGTGTTAAGTGGAACAAGTGGTGCAATAGTTGATTTAAAAGCTTCATCAATAAATATGATTCGTATTGAAAATGAGGCTGAAATAGCATATTCCAAACTTCTTAGCAAAAAAATAGAGAGTGATGATATAAAACAATTACAAAAGGATTAGTTATGATTATGAAAATTACATTGGTCGCTATACTTAGTACTGGCCTAATGGCAAGCTGGGGAAGCAGTGTTGTGAAAAAAGTAAAAAAAACAGCGAAAAAGGTAGAAAAAAAGGCAGTCTCTACAACACATTCCGTCGTTGATACCACTGGTGAAGTAGCAGGGGAAGTTGTTGATGCACATGTTAAAGTTGTAGACACTCACAATCAATTGATTTACGATGCACATAAATCAGTGTATGATGCTCATGAAAATGCAGCAAACTGGGCGATTGATAGGACTAAATCTGAGACTGATAGAATTATGAAAAAAGTTGAAAATGAAATAGATACACTTTATGGTGGATATAATGATGTAAAAAATGGACTCACAGATGCTTTTTACAAGCAAAAAAGATGTATTGAAGCAGCCATGGGGAGAGCCAGTACTATTGAAAAATGTAAAATGGATTTTGTTAAAGATTTAAAAGATGAACAACAAAACTATGGTGAAATGCAAATGGATGAATTAGATAGGAGAAATCGAGAAATTCCAAATGAAACAGAAGAACGATTGACTTTTGACAATGACGACACCTCAACAAATGAAAATACTAGCATAGCAACACCAGAAGAATATAATTATGTTGCAGATGAACCAACCACAACAACCACGGATGATACCTATGTTACAGAAGATGATACAACAACACCGGTTGTTGATACTTACATAGACACAAGAGATGATACTTACACAGCAACAGCAACACCAAGTTCATACAGCGCTCCAAGAGCAGCACCAAGAAGTAATGGAATAAGCTACTCGTCAGATACTAGAAGGAATAAAAGTATTAGAAGCTCCGGAGGTGGAGGGGGCGAAGATGAGCTGGAATTGGAAGAAAGAAGATGTATTGAAAGAGGTGGTGATTTTGAGATATGTAGAGAAAGTGTATTAGATAGTAATAATGAGGACGAAAAAGCCTCTTTTTTTAGAGAGAGACAATAGAGTCCTCTTTCTTAAAAAAAAGAGCTAGAGTTAGAGAATGAAGAGTCTTCTATTAACTCTAGCTCTGAAATTATTAATTCTTCAGCGTTTTCACTCTCCTCGATACCATCAATATTGAGAACCTCGGAAGCTCCGTCTTTGTAGATAAAAGCTTGATTTCCAATAAGATGGGCTTCAAGCTCTTTCTCCTTTATGTAAATCAACACCATGATTATGCCTCTACTGTACCGCTAATCTCATCTAAAACGGCTCTAATATCTGCATATCTTCCAGTTCTAGTGTCATCTACCTCATCGCCATTCTCATCCTCAATATATGCTTCATACATAGGTTTCATATAAAATGGATTATCTACATCATCATCCTCTTCTTCGCCATATAGTTCAGAAGTCTCAATAATAACAACATTGCTACTCTCATTAAACTCTTTAAGGGCAACTTCTATAAGAGCGTTCGGCTCCATCTCTACTATCTCTTCTGTTGTAAGTTCTTCAATCTTCATAATACTTCCTTTTCCTTTTAGATAAGAATATTATATCAAAACAAGCATTAAAAAGTCAATCTTTTTTACAAAAAAGTAAAATTAAAAGCGATTAATTGACTAAATTATCTACTTTCATCTTTTTATCCTTTTTAGATAATATTATTATATAATAGATTTAAAAAAAATATCAAGAGCAAGTTAGCAAATTTGTTTATTTTCTACAAATGGAACTCTTTTTCGCAATATTGTTTTATCACTTCTCTTTGTTCTGACAAAGTACTCATTTTATCAAACTCTTGCTTGTTGTCACTGTAGTGCTGAATGACTTTGTGCATTTGATCTTCGGTAA
>Ga0256843_1003386_pt1 | contig 11100 bp, 12 predicted proteins | sample AlvinellametaG_FD_191572 | JGI IMG/M metagenome (GOLD analysis project Ga0256843, IMG submission 191572) | Pompeii worm associated microbial communities from hydrothermal vent at the East Pacific Rise, Pacific Ocean - Alvinella | ecosystem: Host-associated > Annelida > Integument > Unclassified ... | reverse complement strand
AAAATGCCACTTTGTGTATATAATGTAAGTGGTGAATATGCAATGGTTAAAAATGCAGGAATGCAAGGGCTTATCGATTATGAAGCAATGATGATAGAAATTCTTACATCATTTAAAAGAGCTGGGGCTGATATGATTATTTCATATCACACTAAAGATTTTGCTAAGTTAGAGAAATAATGAAAGATTTTATTACTAAAAATATAGATATTTTTACAGAAGAATTAAGATTTATACATAACTTAATGCTAGCTTTATTATCAGGGTTAGCTGGTATAGTATTTGGAATTTTATCTAAAAAGTTAGTAATAGATTTAGGTATAATTATATCAATATCAGTTGGAATTTTAATTTTAGTTGCTTTATTTAATAAAGAGAAAAAAATTTTAAATAATCAAAAGCAACTTTTAGATAAATTAAAGGATTTAAAATGATAGATGCAAATATAATAGTAGGTAGTTTGTTAGGATTATTTTTAATTGCCTATATTTTAATGTTATTTAAAAAAGAAAGAATAACTTCAGATGAATTAGATAAAATATTAAAAGGACACAAATGAAAAAAATTGTAATTGCGACAAGAGGAAGTAAATTAGCTTTATGGCAAAGTGAACATATTAAAGCAGAGTTATTAAAAATAGATCCGAGTTTAGATATTCACTTAAAAATAGTAGTAACAACAGGTGATAAAATTTTAGATAAACCTTTAGCTGATATTGGTGGAAAAGGGTTGTTTATTAAAGAAGTTGAAGATGAACTTTTAAATGGAAATGCACAAATAGCTGTACATTCACTTAAAGATTTTGCAGTTGAATTTGATGAAGAACATTTTGATCTTACTGCTATTACAAAAAGAGAAGATGTAAGAGATACTTTTCTTTCAGAAAAATATGAAACAATTGCTGATTTACCAGAAGGTGCAGTAGTAGGAACTAGTAGTATAAGAAGAATTATGCAACTTAAAGCTATTAGACCTGATGTAGTGGTAAATGATTTAAGAGGAAATGTTGATACAAGAATTAGAAAACTAAAAGAAGGGCAATATGATGCTATTATTTTAGCTAGAGCAGGTCTTAAAAGACTTGGATTTTTACATTCTGTAAAATATGCTACTGCGATTGATACAGATTTAATGATTCCAGCTATGGGGCAAGGTGCTTTAGGAATTGAGACAAATAAAGAACCAGAAATTATGGAATTAGTAAAAAAACTTGATCATAAAGAAACAAGAATTTGTACTACAATCGAGAGAGAATTTGTAAAAGAGCTTAATCTTGGATGTCATGCACCAGTTGGAATTAAAGCAAAAATCTTAGAAGATGGTAATGTAAGAGTAAAAGCAATTCTTTTAAAAGGTGATGAATTAGTAAGAAAAGAGATAATCTCTGATGAATTTGAAGGACTTGGAATTAAATTTGCACAGGAGTTCAAATGATAGATTTTGAAAAATTCGCTAAATATTCAAGACCAGCTCCAAGATATACTTCATATCCTACAGCAGTAGAATTTAAAGATTTATCAATGGAAGAGATTCTTCCATTTTATAAAAATAGTGATAAACCTTTAAGTCTTTATTTTCATATCCCTTTTTGTAAATCTGCATGTTATTTTTGTGGATGTAATGTAATCTATACATCAAAAGAGGATAAAAAAGTTAAATATATTGAATATCTAAAAAAAGAACTTGATATTTTAAAACAACATTTAGACACTTCAAGAGAAGTAATTCAACTTCACTTTGGTGGTGGAACTCCGACATTTTTTAGTGCAGAACAATTAAAAGAAGTATTAGATTTAATCCATTCATATTTTCCAAATTTTGCAGATGATGCTGAAAACTCTATTGAAATAGACCCAAGATTTTTGACTCGTGAACAACTTCAAGTTTTAGTAGATGGTGGAATAAATAGAATTAGTTTTGGTGTGCAAGATTTTAACTATGAAACTCAAAAAGCTGTAAATAGAGTACAAAGTTATGAACTTACAAAAAATGTAGTAGATATGGCTAGAGAATTTGGAATTAAATCTATTAATATTGATTTAATTTACGGACTTCCATATCAAAGTTTTGAAACATTCAAAAAAACATTAGATATAGTAAAAAGTTTAAATCCTGATAGACTTGCGATATTTAATTATGCACATGTTCCATGGATGAAAAAATCTATGAGAAAAATTGATGAAACTACACTTCCTCATCCAAGTGAAAAACTAAAAATTTTAAAATATACTATTGATTTTTGGGAAAACAATGGATACAAAATGGTAGGAATGGATCATTTTGCAAAACCAGAAGATGAGCTTTTTAAAGCACTTGAGAGTGGTGAACTTCATAGAAACTTCCAAGGATATACTACAAAAGGTGGTGCTGATTTAATAGGAATAGGGGTTACAAGTATTGGTGAAACTGATGATGCTTATATCCAAAACTATAAAGATTTAAAAAACTATGAAAAAGCTATAGATGAAGGAAGGCTTCCTACATTTAGAGGAATTATTTTAAATGAAGAAGATAAAATAAGAAAAAGAATAATAATGGAGATGATGGCAAACTTCTCTTTTGATATCAAAAGATTTGAAAATGAAACTGGAATTAATTTCTTTGAAAAATTTGAAGAAGAGATAAAAGAGATGCAAGAATTTGTAGATGATAATTTAGTAGAAATAACTCCTGAAAAAATTACAGTTAGTAAAACAGGAACTATGCTTATTAGAAATATTGTACTTCCTTTTGATGAATATTTCAAAAAAATGCAAAATCAAAAAGCTTTCTCTAAGACAGTGTAAATTGTAATTTTTAAGTATGATATTTTTTCATACTCTTTTAATTATAGTCTTTTTAAATAAGACTATTTTCCTCCTTTTTCCCTTTATTGTGGGAAAATGTAACTCCAAAGTGTCAAAAAAGTGCCTTTTTTTAGAAATTGTTACAAAAGTGTTAAAAAAAATCAAAAAAAGTTGTATTATTAGCTTAGTAAACTTTTCAAAAGGAGAAAATTATGTCTAAAATGGATAGAAGAGACTTTCTTAAGACAACAGCTGCAGTAGCAGCAGCAAGTGCTGCTGGACTTACAATTCCTAGTGAATTAAAAGCAGCGGCAAGTAATGGTGAAGCTGGATGGCAATGGGACAAAGCTGTATGTAGATTCTGTGGTACAGGATGTGGTATTATGGTAGCTACAAAAGATGATAAAATTGTAGCAGTAAAAGGTGACCCAGAAGCACCAGTAAATAGAGGTATTAACTGTATCAAAGGTTATTTTAATGCTAAAATTATGTATGGTGCAGATAGATTAACACAACCTCTTTTAAGATTAGATAATAATGGTAATTTTTCAAAAAATGCACCATTTAGACCAGTAACATGGAAAAGAGCATTTGATGAAATGGAAAAACAATTCAAAAAATATTATAACGATTTAGGACCAACAGGTGTAGCAATTTTTGGTTCAGGTCAATATACTATTCAAGAAGGTTATGTAGCTTCTAAACTAGTAAAAGCTGGATGGAGAAGTAATAATATCGATCCAAATGCTAGACACTGTATGGCAAGTGCCGTTGTTGGATTTTATCAAACATTTGGTATTGATGAACCTGCTGGATGTTATGATGATATCGAAATTACAGATACTGTAATTACATGGGGAGCTAATATGGCTGAAATGCACCCAATTTTATGGGCTAGAGTTTCAGATGCAAAATTAAATAACCCTGATAAATATACTATTATAAATTTAAGTACTTATTCAAATAGAACTTCAAATATTGCTGATGATGAAATTATTTTTAGACCTAATACAGATCTTGCTATTATGAACTATATTGGTAGAGAAATTGTAAAAAGAAACGCTATTAATTGGGATTTCGTAAAAAAACATACAATCTTTACAACAGGTACAGTTGATACTGGATATGGTATGAGAAATCCAGAAAAAGCAAAAGCTTTAGGATATTCATCTAAAGAGATGCAAACTATCAAAAAAGAAGCTGCTAAAGTTGTAACAAAAGAAGAAGGTATAGCACTTAGTGGTATTGGTAAATGGAAAGCTGGAGATGAGATGAAAATGACTCATAACAAAGGTAAAGCACCATTTTTCCATTGGCAAATCACTTTTGAAGATTTCAAAAAAGCGATTGAACCTTATGATTTAGATTATGTAACAAGTGTAGCTAAAGGTGATCCAGATGAAAGTGATGAAAGCTTTAAAAGAAAATTAAAAAGATTAGCTGATTTATATATCGAAAAAGATAGAAAAGTTGTATCATTCTGGACAATGGGATTCAACCAACATGTTAGAGGAAGTTGGATTAATGAAATTGTTTATATGGTTCATATGTTACTTGGAAAACAATCACTTCCAGGAAGTGGAGCATTCTCACTTACAGGACAACCAAGTGCTTGTGGTACAGCTAGAGAAGTTGGTACATTCGCACATAGATTACCAGCAGATTTACTTGTAGCAAATCCAAAACATAGAAAAATTACAGAAAAATTATGGCATATTCCTCATGGAACAATTAATCCAAAAGTTGGAAGTCACTTTGTAAAAATCATGAGAGATATGGAAGAAGGAAAAATCAAATTTGCTTGGGCTCAAGTAAATAACCCATGGCAAAATACTGCAAATGCAAACCATTGGATCAAAATGGCAAGAACAATGGATAACTTTATTGTAGTAAGTGAATGTTATCCTGGTGTATCAGCAAGAGTTGCTGACTTAATTTTACCAATTGCTATGATTTATGAAAAATGGGGAGCTTATGGAAATGCTGAGAGAAGAACTCAACATTGGAGACAACAAGTAACAGCTCCAGGTGAAGCTATGCCAGATATCTGGACAATGACAGAATTTGCTAAAAGATTTAAACTTAAAGAAGTATGGAAAGCTTGGCCAAAACAAAACTTAAAAAGTGTATTAGCAGAAGCTAAAAAAATGGGATATTCTGAAAATGACACATTATTTGATGTATTATTTAATAGAAGAGAATATAGAAAACAATTCCCATGGCCAGATCCAATAGCAAAAAATCCAGGAACTGGAAAAATGCATGGAAATACTGAAGCAGAAGGTGATCACAGAAATGTAGTTGGAAGTGATGGAAAAGTATTTAAAGGTTATGGATTCTTTATCCAAAAAGCTATGTGGGAAGAGTATAGAAAATTTGGTGTAGGTCATGGACATGATTTAGCTCATTTTGATACTTACCATAAAGTAAGAGGTCTTAGATGGCCAGTTGTAAATGGAAAAGAAACAAAATGGAGATTTAATACAGAATATGATCCATACGCAAGAAAATATGCTAAACCAGGTGAAAAATTTGCATTCTATGGTCCATTACTTAAAAAAATCAAAATTGGTAATTTACAACATCCAATAGCAAGTAAAGGTAAAATTCATCTTGCAAATAAAGCAAAAATTTTCTTTAGACCATTTATGGTTCACCCAGAAGATCCAAAATATGATAAAGATGGATACAATTTCTGGTTATGTACAGGTAGGGTGTTAGAACATTGGCATAGTGGTACTATGACTATGAGAGTTCCAGAACTTTATAGAGCGATGCCAGAAGCACTTTGTTATATGAATCCTCAAGATGCTAGAAAATTAGGTCTTAAAGATGGTGATTTAGCAGTTGTAGAATCAAGAAGAGGAAAAGTTCAAGCTAGAGTTGAAACAAGAGGTAGAAATAAACCACCAAGAGGTTTAGTATATGTACCTTGGTTTGATGAAAAAGTACTTATTAATAAAGTATGTTTAGATGCAACTTGTCCAATGAGTAAAGAAACTGATTATAAAAAAGCAGCAGTTAAAGTTTATAAAGCATAAGGTTTTTAATGGATAAAAAAAGAAGAAGTTTTATTGTAGGTCTTGCACAAGCAGCAGCCGTTAGTACAGTAGGTGGGACATTAGCAGCAGGGTTTATAGAAGAAAATAAAGATAAACCCTTAACTCTTCGTCCTCCTGGTGCTTTAGATGAAAAAGAGTTTATGAAAACTTGTATCAGATGTGGTTTATGTGTAGATGCTTGTAAAACAAGGGAAAATATTTATATTGTAGATGGTGTAAAAAAAACAACTTTAGAGTTGGCAAAGCCTGGTGATGACGCACCACTTGGTACACCATTTTTTATAGCAAGGACTAATCCATGCTATATGTGTGAAGATATTCCTTGTATGTATGCATGTCCTACAGAAGCTTTAACACCTGATAGATGTAAAAATGATAAAGGTGAAGTAGCTATTGATTATGCAAAAATGGGTGTAGCTGTTATAGATCCATCTAGTTGTATAGCTTATTGGGGACTTCAATGTACGGCTTGTTATAGAGCATGTCCTGAAATAGATAAAGCTATTACAATAGAATGGAGAAAAAACAAAAGAACAGGAAAACATGCTTATAGAATCCCTATAGTACATGAAGATGCTTGTACTGGATGTGGAATGTGTGAAGAAGCATGTGTAACTGAAAAAGCAGCTATTAAAATTTTCCCTAGAGAAGTAGTACTTGGTAAAGCAGGTGATAGATATGTAAAAGGTTGGGATGCAAAAGATCAACAAAGAGTAAAAAATGCTTCTACTAAGACAACTACAGAAACAGGAAGAAGTAAAAAAAGTGCTCTTGATAACCTGAATCAGGGGGTAAGTTGGCAATGAAATATTTAATAATGAGAAGAATTATACAAGTTTCTATTTTAGTTTTATATGTAGGAGCTAATATATATGGTTGGAAAATTCTTGAAGGTAATTTAAGTTTTTCTATGTTATTTAATAAAATACCACTTGCTGACCCATATGCAGTATTACAAATGCTTTTTGCTGGTGCTGCTATTAGTATGGATATGGTTATTGGGACACTTATAATTTTATTTTTTTATGGAATTGTTGGTGGTAGAGCATATTGTAGTTGGGTTTGTCCTGTAAATATGGTGACAGATTTTGCTGCATATCTAAGAAGAAAACTTAATATTGATAAAGATGGAAGAAGATATTTAATATCTAGAAAATTTAGATATTGGGCTTTTGCTACTTTACTTATAGTTTCATTTGTTACAGGTGTAGCTGCTTTTGAATTTTTTAGTCCAATAGGAATTTTAACAAGAGGTATTGTATTTGGAATAGGATTTGGATGGGCATTTATTTTAGCTATATTTTTATTTGATCTTTTCATTGTAAAAAATGGATGGTGTGGTCATATGTGTCCACTTGGTGCTATGTATTCAGTTGTGGGAAGTAAATCTATTATTAGAGTGAAACATGATGCTGAGGCATGTACAAATTGTGGAGAATGTAAAATAGTATGTCCAGAAAAAGATGTTTTAAATCCAGTAATAAATAAAAAAAGCGATTTTATTCATGGAATTGAATGTACAAATTGTGGAAGATGTATTGAAGTGTGTAATGATAATGCTTTAAAATTTAGCATAAGAAGTTTTATAAAAGGAGAACAAGATGAGAAAGATATTACTAAGTAGTGTTATAGTTGCAAGTGTATTTGCAGCTAATGCCGTAAATGTAACAGGTATTAGAGATGCTTCTCTAAATAAAGATAGTCAAAATTTAGCAAAAATAGAATATATTAGTACTTTACCTGTACCTGGTCAAGTAAAAACGATAAAAAAATCGTATGTAACAGCACCACCTATGATTCCTCATAAAGTGGCAAATATGTTACCAATTAAAATTCATCATAATGAATGTTTATCATGTCATAAACCATCACCAGCAAAAGCTTTAGGTATTAATTCTATGCCAAGAGATCACTTTGTTGATAATTTTGAAGGTGATAAAAAAACTGGTTTAAGAGTAGCAGGAAGTAGATTTAATTGTACTCAATGTCATGCTCCACAAGCTAAACTAGATCCTGTAATTGAGAATAGATTTGAATCTATTCAAAATGCAAAATTAAATAAATAATGAGAAACCTTTTTAAAAGAGGAGTTTCTCCTCTTAAACCCTCTATATATCCTCCATATTTTAATTTAAAAGAAGATTTTAATAAATGTTTAGATTGTGAAGATAAACCTTGTGTAAAAGCTTGTGAAGAAGAGATTATTCATATAGAAAATGAAATACCTATAATTAAATTTGGTAAAAGAGGATGTACTTTTTGTGATGAATGTGCTGTGTCTTGTGAATTAGATGTATTAAAAGTGGAAAACAAAAAAGAAAATCTAAATTGTGAACTTATTATAAATCCACAAAAATGTATGGCTTGGAATCAGACAGTTTGTTTTAGTTGTCAAGATGTTTGTATTGATAGAGCAATAGATTTTTATGGAATGTTTAATCCTATAATTAATGAAGAAAAATGTACTTCATGTGGATTTTGTATAGGGGTGTGTCCTAGTGATGCTATTGAAGTAAGTATAAAGGGGATAAAATGAGAAAAATATTATTATTTTTTGTAATGAGTGTTTTTTTATTTGCTATCACTCCAGAAAAAAAGATATCATTTAATGGATATATCTCAAAAGTAGTTTTTAATAAAAATTATTTGATTACAGCACTTGAGAGTGGAAATATAGTAATAAAAAATATGAAAAATTTTAAAAATATATATACAATTAAACTTCCAAAAATTCATGATTTTATGGATGAAGAGATAGCTATGCCTGTATATAGTTTAGATATAGAAAATCAAAAAGTTTTGATTTTAGCAGGTGGGGAAGATTCTAAAAGAGAAGTTTATATTTTTGATTTGAAAACAAAAAAATTAAATCATATTTTTGAAACAAGTGATAGTTTAATGAAAGCTAAGTTTATAAAAGGAGAGATTTTATTTGCTTATTTAAGTGATGAAATATCTTTATATAATCTAAAAACAAAAAAGTATTTATATAGAATACAAGCAGGTCATTATGTGTTTTCAACATATAAATTAAATGAAAATAAAACAAAAGTAGCTATTGGTGATGAAAGTGGAGCAGTTAAAGTTTTAGATGTTAAAAATGGTAAAAAAATAGCTGAGCTAAAAGGATTTAATAAAGAACAAACTTTAAGTTTAGATTTTAAAAATGGATATGTATTAAATGCAAGTAGTGATAAAAGAGTAGCTGTTTATAAATTAGATACAAAAAGTAGTATATTAGAGTTTATGGTGAAATTTTTACCTTATGGAGCTACACTTAGTCCAAAAGCTAATAAATTAGCAGTACAATATGATGAAAAAAATGATATTATTGTATATGATAAATATCAGACAAAATTAGCTCTTTTAAAAGGGCATACAATGGCTTTAAATGGAATAACTTTTATAGATAAAAATAAAATTTTAAGTTTTTCACCAGCAGAAATTTTAATATGGAAATTAAAGGAGAAATAATGAATATTTCAAGTATTATAGTAAAAGCAAGACAAGAAAATATTGATGATGTAAAAAAAAGTTTAGAAGAAACAGGAATTTGTGATATATTTTTTACTGACAAAGAAAAAGGGATTATTATAGTTACTATTGAAGGTAAAACAGTAGAAGAAGAGATAGAAAAAGTAAGAATTTTAGAAGGATTACCAAAAGTTATAAGTGCAGATATGCATATGAGTTATTGTGAAGAAGAACTTGAAGAGATGATGAAAGATATAGATAAAAATGGTTCATTACAAGAAATTAATTCAAATAAACCTATTGAAGAGATAAATTATTATGGTAGTTTAAAAGGTAAATATTAAAACTATTGTGAGTTTTGATATAATTTTGTAAAAAAAGGATTTAAATGAAAAAGTTAATTTTAGTTTTTTTATTAGTTGTAAGTAGTTTTGCTGCTAATTGGAGTGGTGATTGGAGTGGAAAAGTTCAGTGGGCTTTAAATTATGATAGTGCAAAAGCATTATCAAAACAAACACATAAACCTATTTTAGTAGATTTAGCTTTAACAAATTGTCCACCATGTCATTGGATATCAGATAATATTTATACTGATACAAAAATTGCAAATTTTATAAATAAAAATTTTATTCCAGTGTTAATTATAGTAGATCAAGAAAAAGTACCTACAGAAGTAGCTCAATTTTTTAGTGGTTATACACCTAGTTTAATTATTATGAGTGATAGAGGAGTACAAATAACTCAATTTAGTTTTGATAGAGAATTTTTAACTAATAAATATAAATTTATTGATTATTTAAAAAAGGGACTTAAAAAGTGAGGATTTTAAGTCTTCTTTTTTTTATCACTTTTTTATTTGCTAAACCTTTAAGTATAGATAAAGCTTTTCATTCAAAATTTATTCCACAACAAAATGGTGTTGAATTTCAATTAAAGATTGCTGATAGAATACATGTATATCAAAATTCTATTAAAGTTTTAGTAAATAATAAATCTATTAAAATTAATTTTCCTCCAGCTAAAACTGGAATAATGGGTGATAAAATATATGAAAAAGAACTTAAATTTTTAATTCCAGTACAAAATGGAGAAATAAAAGTAACATATCAAGGTTGTAGTGATGATATGGTATGTTATGCTCCACAAACAAAAACATATATTATAAAAAATGCTTCTAAAAAAAATAAATCAAAACAAAATAGCGATGAAATAGCAAATCTTTTCAATAAATCATTATGGGTTATTTTAGGAAGTTTTTTTGTATTTGGACTTTTACTTAGTTTAACTCCTTGTATATTTCCTATGATTCCAATTCTTTCAGGACTTATAGTAAAAAATTTAAAAAAACCAACACCTCTAAAAGGATTTTTAATCTCTTTAGTTTATGTGCTTAGTATGAGTATTACATATACGATAGCTGGAGTATTAGCTGGACTTTTTGGAAGTAATATTCAAATACTTTTTCAAAATCCATATATTATTGGATTTTTTAGTTTGATTTTTGTAGCATTAGCATTTAGTATGTTTGGATTTTTTGAGATAGGACTTCCTGCATCTCTTCAAACTAAATTAACTATAAAAAGTAATAAAGCAGGTGAGAGTGGTGGAATGATAGGTGTAGCTATTATGGGATTTTTATCTGCATTAATAGTAGGACCTTGTGTAGCACCACCTCTTGCAGGTGCATTAATATATATAGGACAAAGTGGAGATGCATTACTTGGTGGAAGTGCTTTATTTGTGATGAGTATCGGAATGGGAGTGCCACTTTTTATAAT
>Ga0256843_1003385_pt1 | contig 11100 bp, 10 predicted proteins | sample AlvinellametaG_FD_191572 | JGI IMG/M metagenome (GOLD analysis project Ga0256843, IMG submission 191572) | Pompeii worm associated microbial communities from hydrothermal vent at the East Pacific Rise, Pacific Ocean - Alvinella | ecosystem: Host-associated > Annelida > Integument > Unclassified ... | reverse complement strand
CGAAAGAATAGTTTGTAGGCTTTATCTATTCTATCTGTTATCTCTTGTATTGCTTGAGATGGCACTATTTTCCAGAATGAATACGTTGGAAGCTTTTTAAGTTTCGTTAGGTGCTTTTGCAGTTGAAACTTATTCAGACTCTTTCCAAAAAGCTTATAGTATCTCTTATGCAAAGCTATGCAATGATTATAAATAATACCTGCAATATCAACTCCTTGATTTAGATGCCTTAATCTTTTTGTACTATACAGTTTGTATTTATAGGTTCTAATCATCAAAGCTCCTTCTTACCATACTTCTACTTATTATCGCCTTATATCCCCCTGCCTGAAGGCAGGGGGATATAAGGCGATCTTGTGCTTTAGCACTCTCTTTGAGAAAAGATTTTCAGGGGAGATAAACTCCAGAAAATCTTTTGTAATTATTGTATAATAAACAAAAGGTTGGGATGACGACCTTCGGCATAGGAGATATAAGACCTTTAATAAAAGGCAATCTCCGTTTTAAAGCCAGAATCCACTTGATTTATCAATGGGGAGTTCGTCAAGTAGACTCCTCTTCGCTCCCCCCACCTTTTTCAAAGATAGAACTTTGCGCAAGAAGCGTGGGGAGTATGTCAATATTTTCTCATCTCCTCTTTTAAAATGTCATAATATTCACACCCTTGCTTGTGACCTAAATCACAAGATTTTTTGAATAGTTTTAGAGCTTGTGGATAGTTTTTTTTGCCTATTTTTCCAAAATAGTATAAAACACCTAGCCTTAGACACCCTTTTGAGTGATTTTTTTGACAAAGCTTCTCATAAATTTTTAAAGCTCTTTTTTTGTCTATTTCTACTCCATCCCCATTGTCGTATGATAAAGCCAAGTTATAACAAGCAATATTACTGCCCAAATTACACGCTTTTTCATATAGTTTTATTGCAGTTTTTTTATCTTGTTTGACACCTTTACCGTTATCATAGAGTACTCCAAGATTAAAACAGCCTAGAGAGTAGTTCCCTCTACAAGCTTTTTCATACAACTTAACCGCTATTTTTATATTTTGCTCTACTCCAAGACCATTTTGATACATCCATCCAAGACTCTTACATCCAAAAGGAGACCCCAAATCACAAGACTTTTTATAAGCTTGAAGAGCTTTTTTGTAGCTTTTTGTAGTACCGGTACCTGTTTCATACATCCAGCCGAGATTAAGACAGCCAACAGAGTAATCTTTTTGACAAGATTTATCATAAAGTTCAAAAGCTTTTTTTAAATCTTTTTCTACTCCAAGACCGTTTTGGTACATCCATCCAAGATTTTTGCATCCTATGCTATTTCCTAGGTCGCAAGATTTTTTGTAAAGTGAGACAGCTTTTTTATAATCTCTTTTTACAATCTCTCCAGACTCAAAAAGCCAACCATAATCTTTACACCCTTCAGAACTATTTAGTTCACAAGATTTTTTATACAGTTCTACTGTTTTTGAACTATTTTTATCTACACCGATACCTCTTTGATAGACAAAACCTAAATTTTTACAAGCGTTTCCTACATTTAGCTCACAACCCTTTTTATAAAACTCTACAGCCTTTTTCTCATCTTTAAAGCCAGCCTCGCCAAGTGCAATAATAACCCCTGCTTCACTACATCCTCTTCCATAGTTTAGTTTGCAAGATTTTTCATAAAACTCCAAAGCTGTCTTGAAATTTTTATCTAGTTCATACTCTACTCCAACTTGAAAACAGCTTTTGCCATCTCCACCTTGACAATTTTTTTCGATGATACTCTCTTTTTTCCATCCCTCGCCAAAAAGTGAACTCAAAATCAGAAATGATAAAAAAAGTGACTTTTTCAAAACTTAATCTCCTTATTGATAATATTTATCCAAGTTTATCAAAAGTAGTTAGAAGGTTTTATTAAAAATATGAAAAAATCTTAAAATTAAAAAAAGTGATTAAAAGTACAATTTTTTTCTATACTTTTTACTTTTTTGCTGTTAAGATAAATCAAACAAACAAAAGGATTTTGGATGGAGAGAAATATTACAAAAAAAGTTTATTATCAAGAGCCATTTTTATCTACACTAAAAGCAAAAATAGTTGACATTAATGAGAATAGGGCGATAAAAGATTTTCAAGGGAGATAAACTCCCGAAAATCTTTTGTAATTATTGCATAATAAGTAAAAGGTTGGGACGACTACCTTCGACATAGGAGATGTGAGACCTTTAATAAAAGGCAATCTCCGTTTTAAAGCCAGAATCACCTTGATTTATCAATGGGGAGTTCGTCGAAGCTGTCCTTGTGGTGGTACATACATTGATAACAGCAAATATATAAAAGATATAAAAATAAAGCGTAAAAATCTTGGAAAAACTGGACAAAGAGTAATTATGAGCTTTGAAAGTAGCGACCTTTTTCAAGAGAGATTTATTGAAGCATAAGATGCAAAAAGCCCAAGCCCAAGCCTAAAGGCTCTAGCATCTTGAGGCTTCAACTTTTTGATGCTTTGGCTTTAGGCTTTAGTCTCTTGCACTCTCTTTTTACACTCGTTTACATCGATACAGAAAAAGCCCTTCCCTTTTTTAGCAGGTTTTAGCTCATCCTCATTGCTATTTCCACACTTTTTGCAAGCTTTTTTTGGCTTTTCTTCCAAATCTTCTTTGAGAGGTCGCATCGCAGGAAATAGCAAAACATCTCTAATTGAGTGTTGATTAGTAAGAAGCATTACAAGCCTATCAATCCCTATTCCCTCTCCTGCTGTTGGCATCATTCCATAACCCAAAGCTTTAACAAAATCTCTATCCATATGCATAGCTTCATCATCAACATCTTTTGCATCAACTTGAGCTTTGAATCTCTCATACTGGTCTAATGGGTCATTTAGTTCATTAAATCCATTTGCTATCTCTTTCCCAGCAATAAATAGCTCAAATCTCTCTGCTAGTTCTGGATTTTTGTCGCTCCTTCTTGCTAGCGGTGAAATTTCAATTGGAAAATCGACTATAAAAGTAGGATTTATCAACTTCTCTTCTACAAAATTATCAAATAGTTCAGCCTGAAGATAACCAAGAGGTAGATTACTATCTACTTCTATTGAGTTATCTTTTAGGTAAGAGATAATCTTCTCTTTGTCATTAATAATCTCAGCAGGCACCCCACCAATCTCTTTGATAGAATCTAAATAGCCAATCTTTTTAAAAGGTGTAGAAAAGTCAATCTCCAAATCACCATATTTTAGGGTATTTCCAAGCCCTAACTCATCAAGAAGCCTCTCAAAGAGTTTTTCGGTAAGCTCCATCAAATCTTGGTATGTATGGTAAGCCCAATAAAACTCAATCATCGTAAACTCTGGGTTGTGGGTGTGATCCATCCCTTCATTTCTAAAGTTTCTATTTATTTCAAATACAGCTTCCATCCCACCTACAATCAATCTTTTGAGGTAGAGTTCTGGCGCAATCCTCAAATATCTATCCACACCTAGAGCATTATGATGAGTGATAAATGGTCTAGCATTTGCTCCACCAGGGATTGGGTGCATCATTGGAGTCTCTACCTCCAAAAATCCGCTCTCCTCAAAAAATTTTCTAATAGTTGAGATTATTTTGCTACGAGTGACAAAAGTATCTTTGACTTCAGGATTCATAATCATATCTAAGTATCTTTGGCGATATCTTAGCTCCTGGTCTTGGAGTCCATGAAACTTCTCAGGAAGTAAGAAGATGGTTTTTGTTACGATATTTATAGATTTACAAAATAGAGTCAACTCACCTTTTTGAGTCACAAATGGAAATCCTACTACTTCAACGATATCACCAACTTCAATTAGCTTTTTAATCTGATTGTAATAACCTTCTGGCAAATCATCTCTATTGTAGTAGATTTGGACAGAACCACTACTATCTTCAATATTTGCAAAGGTAGCTTTTCCCATAATTCTGATGAATTTTACTCTACCTGTTAATCGAAACTCTTTTTCTTTATCTTCTCTTTGACCATCCTCTTTTTGTAGGAGATTTTGATTACTACTTACAAATTCTGCAATAGGTGTTCCCTTTTTTACTCCTGCAGGGTATGGATTGATTCCAATCTCTTTTAGAGCTTGAGCCTTTTTAATTCTCTCTTGGATATATTGATTTTCAAACAATTTAAAACTCCTAAAATATTTTATCTATTTTGGCACTCTTTGCAGAGACCTCTAATTTGCATAATATGCTCTTGCATAAAAAAATCAAACTCTTTTGCTACTTCTATTTGTCGATTTTCTATCACCTCATCGAAAAACTCTATAATTTTACCACACCCGACACAGACTAAATGATCATGATGAGTCTTAAGTCCTAATTCATATCTTTTGCCATCTTTTCCAAGAGATATGGAGTAAGCAAGTCCTTGCTCTTCAAGAAGAGATAGAGTCCTGTAAACTGTAGCAATTCCTACTTTAATCTCTGGAGCATTTTGACGAATAAGACTCAAAATCTCTTCAGGTGAGAAATGACCCTCATTTTCGTAGAGAGCTTGAAGAATAAGCTCTCTTTGCTTAGTAAATTTTAATTTTTCATTCTTTAAAATTCCACGAAATTTCTTAAGTAGTAACTGGTAATCTACCATATTTTTCTATTTTTCCCTATTCAAAAAAAACTTACCTATTTCTACCATGTAACTGTAAAGTTTACTATCTAAAACTATAGAATCTACCCTCTTTTTAAGTGAGGGAGTAGAAGAGAGGACTGCTATAAAAATAGAAAATATGAGAAAATACTTCACAGTAGCAACTAAATATCCAATTACTCTTTCTGGTTGAGTTACAATTTTATCTTGAAAGTAATCAATCACGATTTTTGAGATAAATATAAAAATACCAAAAATAGTAAAAAAAACTACAGCCTCAAGAATAGCAATATCAACTGTCGCAAAAATATTTTTTAAGCCAGAAGCTATCGCTTTGGCTACATGTGAAGCAACAAAAATCCCACCCAAAATACCAAAAAAATTGGCACTCTCAGCAATAACTCCAGCTAAAAGCCCCTTTAATCCAAAAAATAGACTTGCTAAAACTACTCCACCATCAAACACCATCAATCCTTAAAGCATCTGAAGCTGTTTTTTTAGTTCATCTTGACGGTTAGAGAACTGTAGAGCATCCTCTTTTGTGATTAAGCCTTGACGAATCAATTTTAGCAAGACCTGGTTTTGGGTCTGCATTCCTGTATTTTCTTGTCCAAGTTGCATCGCTGAGTAGATTTGGTGAACTTTGTCTTCACGAATCAAGTTGGCTATTGCATGATTTACTACCAAAATCTCAGGAGCTGCAACCCTTCCACCACCAATCTTTGGAATTAGTGCTTGAGAGATTACCGCAACAAGTGAACTTGAAAGCATTGCTCTAACTTGCGGTTGCTCATCTCCACCAAATACATCGATAATCCTATTGATAGTTCCTGGAGCTGAATTGGTGTGGAGTGTAGCCAAGACTAAGTGACCTGTCTCTGCTGCAGTTAGAGCTGCTGCGATTGTCTCTTTATCCCTCATCTCCCCGACTAGTATAATATCTGGGTCTTCCCTCATAGCATACTTTAGAGCCGCGGAGAAACTTTTAGTATCTTCTCCTACACTTCTGTGTGAAAATACAGAGCGTTTGTGCTGGTGGACAAATTCGACTGGGTCTTCAACTGTGAGGATATGTTTTGCTTCTGTTTCATTAATCTCATTCATCATTGCTGCTAGAGTAGTTGACTTACCACTACCAGTAGGTCCTGTAACCAAGATTAAACCTTTTTCCCTTTTGATTATCCTTTTGTATACTTCTGGAGCATTAATCTCATCCAAAGATGGCACATCCAGAGGAATGATCCTAAAAGCAGCCGCCATATCTCCTAGAGTTTTATAGTAGTTTGCCCTAAACCTCCCTACACCTTCTAATTCGATTGCAAAGTCAAGCTCTAAATCTTCTTCAAATCTCTTTTTTTGCTTTTCTGTCAAAAGAGCATAACACATCTCTTCGATATCTTCTCCAGTTAATTTTGGCATATTAATAGGTCGAAGCTTTCCTGAGAGTCTAAGTAGAGGCTCCTTTTTGCTGATGAGGTGAAGGTCTGAGGCTTTATGGACAACCACACTTTGTAAAAGCTTTTTAATATTTAATTCAGACATAGCACTCCTTTACTCAATTATTGCTGGAACTATGAAAAAGTCATCCTCTGAAGCTGGGGCATTTTCTAATATTATTTTTGGGATATCACTATCTAGATTTGGAGTATCATCCCTCATTGGTGTACCACCACTTAGAGTCGAAAAGTATGAATCAAGATTTGAAGTATCAAGTTCGTTGAGACTCTCAACATACTCCAAAATATTACTCAATTGCTCGATAATCTCATCTCTTTTATCTTCCGAAATTTTTAGATGTGATAGTTTCTCTAGCTTCTCAAGTGTGGAGTTATCTATATTCACCATAATTCCTTTATTTTTTGAATATATTATAGTAAAAAAGAGATAAAAAGCTCTTAGAATTATCTTAAAATCAAAATGGCTCTTAGAAATCTTCTGTTTCTGTTTTATGCTCGTAAAAGGAACAAGAAATCTATTGACCTTTTAAGTAGTAAAATATAAAAAAAGAGGCAATAGAGTCCAAAAAACATAAAGTACAACTTGACACTTATTAATATCTTTGGTTATAATTGGCAAAAAGGAGAGAAGATGAAATTAAAAATGAAAGATTTGGTGACAATGACAAAAACACCAAAATCTACAATTTTATATTACATAAAAGAGGGGCTTCTACCAGAGCCTCAAAAACTTAAAGCAAATGTACATATTTACGATGAGAGATTTTTATATATGATTGAATTTATCAAATATCTTCAGAGTAATTTTGACGCATCAATTAGTCAAATTAAACAGATAATCCAAGATAAAAGCTTTGATTTTTCCAAAGGTTATGAGAATCTCATCGATAATTTAAATATTTTGATGTTTGCTAATAAACATCAAGTCTATACCAAAAATGAACTCTGTAAAGAGGCTAAGATTGAGTGTGAAGTTTTGGAGCAATTTATTAAAGATGGAGTAATTTTAGAAAGAGAAGGAGGTTTTATTGATGTGGATTTGCAAGTAGCAAAAATAGCCTCAACCTTACAAAACTTAGAAGGAGGCAAAGAACTTTTAAAGAGTTATTTAGAGTCTGCGAAAAAGATTTCTGAGATTGAGACCCAAGTAGCATTAAACGCTCTTACAAAAACTTCTAATAAAAATGAGACTTCTAAGCTACTTTTAGATACTGCACTGATTTTAAAGCCTTATATTTTTGATTCAATGCTCTTTAAGAGTTTCAGTCAAACAGGGAGAAAAAGTGATGAAGAATCTACTAAAAGTTAAAGGTTTTTTGCCATTTCTTGGCGTCTTAGTCTTCAATGCTATGGTCGATATTGGTCATAAAATCACAATCCAAAATATTTTAATTAAAAGTTTTTCAGGGGATGAGCTAATTACTCTTAGTGCTTTTGTAAATGGATTGATTTTGCTACCTTTTATTCTTCTCTTTTCTCCTTCTGGATTCATTAGTGACCACTTCAAAAAAGCTCAAATTGTTAGATACTCTGCCATTTTTGGTCTAATTCTCTCAATCCTAGCAACAATTAGTTACTTTTTAGGGTGGTTTTGGTTCGCATTCTTTTTGACTTTTGTTTTGGCATCTCAAAGCGCTATCTACTCTCCTGCAAAATATGGATTGATAAAAGAGTTGGTTGGAGAACGTCATCTCTCAAGCGCAAATGGCATCACCCAAGCTTTGACAATTAGTGCTATTTTGGGAAGTGCTTTGATATTTTCTGCAGGTTTTGAGTGGCTTTACTCAGGAGAAAAAGAGCCTAGCAATATTTTGAGAGGAGTCTCAGAGATTGGCTTTTTATTGATTGCTTTATCTCTTTTTGAAGTGATTTTGGCTTGGCAAATCCCATCAAACTATAGACCAAAGAAGAAAACTTATTTTAGTCTATCCAAATACTTTAAGCTAATTTATCTAAAAGAGAATCTATCTATCATTAAAAATGATAAAAATATACTTTTGAGTATTGTTGGTTTGTCTATTTTTTGGGGAGTTTCTCAAATGATTATAGCACTCTTTCCTGCTCATTATAAATCCCTTACTGGTGATGAAAATACGTTAATAATTCAGGCAATTTTAGCATTGAGTGCTGTGGGATTGGTGTTTGGGTCACTACTTTATACCATCCAAAAAAGTCACCATATTGAGCTAGGAGGTGTGATGATTGGTGGTTTTGGGATGGCATTGTCTCTTTACTTTTTTAGCAAATCAAATAGTGTAAGTGAGTTTGCAATTTTTAGTTTTTTATTTGGTTTTTTTGGGGCAATTGCTACTGTCCCACTCAATGCTACCATCCAGTTTTTAGCAAAAGATGAAGAGCTTGGAGTAGTCTTAGCAGGGAACAATTTTATCCAAAATATAGCTATGACTACTGCCCTTTTTGGTACGATTTTGCTTGTTTGGTTTGGAGTTGAGAGTGTAGAGATTTTTTGGAGTGCTGTTTTAGTGATTTTAGCAGGTACACTTTATGCTACCTTTTTGATGCCTCAATTAAATGCTAGGACTTTGCTCTTGCCCATCCTAAAATTACGCTATCGACTTTTGGTAGAAGGCTTGGATAATCTCCCACAAAAAGGTGGGGTTTTACTGTTGGGAAATCATATTAGTTGGATTGATTGGCTAGTACTTCAAAGTGCCACTCCTAGAGCAATCAAATTTGTGATGGATAAAGCAATCTATGAGCAGTGGTATTTAAAGTGGTTTCTTAAACATTTCGATGTAATTCCAATCTCAAACTTTGGGGCAAAAAAGGCAATAAATTTAGCTCAAGAGTCACTAAAAAATGGCGAAGTCGTTGCTATTTTCCCAGAAGGACACATCAGCTACAACGGTCAGCTTGGAGAGTTTAGAAGAGGTTTTGAGCTAATTATTAAGGATTTGGAAGATATAGCAGTTGTCCCTTTTTATCTGCACGGTCTTTGGGGATCAAGATTTTCTAGGGCAAACAGACGCTACAAAACTATCTCAAACTACAACATCAAGAGGGAGATTGGGGTATATTTTGGAGAAGTACTAGATAAAAATGTGGATAGTTTCATATTAAAGCAAGAGGTAAGAAAAATCTCGGTCAAAGCTTGGCAAAATAGCATCTCAAAGATGAAGCCTGTACAGTTTCACTTTCTAAAAAGGGTAAAAGATGCTCCATTCTCTCTAGCAATTGCCGATAATACAGGTGTAAAATTAAGTAAATTGAAGATGTTTAGTGCTATTTTGATGTTTGTAAAAAAATTAAAAGAGAAACTTCAAGATTCTAGAAACGTCGGTATTTTGTTACCTACTTCAGCTATTGGTGCAATAATCAATCTTGCTCTATTGATTCTTGGCAAAAGGGTAGTCAATTTAAATTACACCACAGACAAAAGGAGCTTGGAAGTAGCACTCAAAAAAGCTAATATCAAAAAGATTATTACATCTAAAAAGTTTATCTCAAAACTAGAAAACAGGGGATTAAGACCACTAGAGCCTATGGAAAATAGGGCTATTTTTTTGGAGGATATTGCTCAAAACTTTACTAGAAATTTTAAGCTTTTTACTCTGTTGGAAGCTCTTTTTTTACCTAGATTTTTATTAGAAAAGCTATATTTTAAAGATGTCAAGATTGATGAGGTGGGTGTGATTTTGTTTAGTAGTGGAAGTGAAAGTGAGCCAAAAGGTGTAGAGCTAACACACAAAAATATCCTTGGGAATATCAAGCAAGTTAGTGCTATGTTAAATTTTCAAGATGGTGATGCAATTCTTAGCTCTTTACCAATATTTCATAGTTTTGGCTTGACAGTTACTACTCTTTTGCCTCTTTGTGAGGGAGTAGAAACTATCTGTGTCGCAGACCCTACTGATGCTCTATCTGTAGGAAAGATGGTAGCAAAATATAGAGCTTCAATTATGTTTGGGACATCTACATTCTATAGACTTTATGTCAAAAACAGAAGACTTCATCCTCTAATGTTAGAATCAATTCGAATGGCAGTAGCAGGTGCTGAAAAGTTGGATCCAAAAGTCAGAGATGATTTTTTTCATAAATTTGGTAAAAGACTTTATGAAGGTTATGGGGCTACAGAGACTTCTCCTGTAGTTTCTGTCAATATGCCAGATATAATTGAACCTGACAGCCTTAGAGTGATTGTGGGTAATAAAGTGGGTACAGTTGGAGAGGCAATTGCTGGGACTATCATCAAAATAGTAGATCCAAAAACTCTTAAAGAGCTTCCCACAAGAGAAGCTGGTCTGATTTTGGTAGGAGGTGTTCAAGTAATGAGAGGTTATTTAAATGATAAGAGAAAAACAGAGGAGGTTTTAGTAGAGATTGATGGAATCAAATACTACAAAACAGGAGATAAAGGGGAGATTGATAATGATGGCTTTTTAACAATTACTGATAGATTTAGTCGTTTTGCTAAAATTGCTGGAGAGATGATTAGTCTAGGAGCAGTAGAAAATATGCTAAAAGAACTTCTAGAAGATAAAATAGATGATTTAATAGCTACATCACTTCCAGATGAGAAAAAAGGAGAGAGAATAATCTTACTTTTTAGTGGAATTGCAGAGCAAAATGAGTTGAAAAATTTGATTAGTGATTCGAAGATTCCTCCGATTATGCGTCCTAGTCAGATAATAAAAGTAAAGGAACTTCCAAAACTCGCTAGTGGAAAAAGTGATTTTAATACGGCAAAAAAGATTGCAAAATTATAGTAAAAATGCAAGCCCAAAAGAAGTCTGTGAGGCTGGGCTTGTATTTAGGAAAATATTATTTGAGCTTTTGTATCTCATCTTCTGTGAGTCCTGTAATTGTCTTAATAGTTTTGATATCTAGACCTTTTGCTAGAGATTTTTTTGTAATCTCTAAGGCTTTTCTTTTTTCTCCTTCAGCTCTACCTTCAGCTCTACCTTCTTCTTTTGCGCACTCTTTAGCGTAGTTTAAGACATTTGCATAATCTAGTCTAGCTTTCAAATCTTGCTGATATGCAAACTGCTCCTCTTTTGAGAGATTTAAGAACTTTGCCACATCAAAAA
>Ga0256843_1003384_pt1 | contig 11106 bp, 13 predicted proteins | sample AlvinellametaG_FD_191572 | JGI IMG/M metagenome (GOLD analysis project Ga0256843, IMG submission 191572) | Pompeii worm associated microbial communities from hydrothermal vent at the East Pacific Rise, Pacific Ocean - Alvinella | ecosystem: Host-associated > Annelida > Integument > Unclassified ... | reverse complement strand
CATAATATAATGCGTCAGCCATATCTTACTCCTTACTTTACTATTCTATAGTGTTTAGCTTCTGTTTCAGTAGAAGTCATAGGAATATTTTGCTCATCTACCAACTCATAATAAGTAGTAGCATTACCAGCTTGCACTTTTATAGCCATATAAGTAAAAAGACCTAATATGCTAAGTAACAATAAAGTAGCTATAATTCCACCTAAAAGCCCGTTTATGTTTAAACACAATCTTCTTGAAGTATTTTCTGCCATAACTACTCCTTACTTCTCTTGTAGTGACTGTAAATAAGTCGCTACAGCTTTTTCTTGAACATCAGTCAATCTACCTTTGAAAGAAGGCATAGTACCGATAGTTCCTTTTTTACCATTTGTTAAAACATGTTTAACAGTTGGATAATCATATACAGCTAGATTTGGAGCCATACCATTGTTTCCATGTCCATCCTCACCGTGACAACTAGCACAAGCAGCAAATGCAGCAGGTTTTTGACCTTTCATACCACCAGCAATCCATTTTGCGATAGCTTTTGCATCATCTCCACTAGCCATACCAGCTGGCATAGGTCCCATATCATAGTGAAGTTGGTTTTGACCATTTTTGATAACAGCTAAAACTTGAGCCTCTGTCATCCTTTTATCAAAACCTTGTGCTTTACCATCAATACCATCTCCAGCGATACCATGACAAGGAGCACAGTTTACAAGATATACACCTTCACCCATACCCATCAAATCATCTTTTGAAGGGTTTTTCCACTTTTTCTCAAAAGTAGCATTGTATTGTTTTACCTCTTGATTATACTCACCTATTTGTGAATAAGCATTTACAGCATATGGTGAAAACAACCAATACCATATAGCAAATATCATAGTACCCACATAACTTATCGCAAAACCTGTAGGTAGAGAGTTTTTATACTCACCTATACCATCCCAATTCTCTTCAGAAAGCTCACCAGAAGCTGTATCATTTTTGATCTGCTTAATATACTTACCAGCAACAAACACAGTCAAAAGGATAATCGCAGCTGCACCAACTAAAGAGAGTTGATTAACAACATCCGTAGAAAGATTTATCTTCATGCTTTATCTCCTTTATTTTTCTTTTTCTCAAGTTCCCACTTTTCTTTTGCAGAAAGCTTTTCAACAGGAGTCGAATCTATATCATCATCAAGTGCTATTTGACTATATTTTTCATAATCATTGATACCTTTTTTTTCACTACTATATATATGATATATATAGCTGTAAAATATAACTACCATTATACCTGCTACTACTATATAAGCGTACACTTGAAATGTTTGAAGTGTTTGTAAATCCAACTCCATATTTTTTCCTTATTTTAAACTATTTAAATATGCTATCAATGCAACTATTTGAGGTATTTTACCTGCCGCAACTGCATCTTTAACAGCTTGATTTTTCATACCAGCTGCTATCTTTTTAGCATCTTCTAAAGCTTGAGCTTTAGCTTCTTCTAAAGTTCCAAGTTTTGGCATACCTTTTTGATCGTAAGGAACATTGAAAACTTTTTTAACTGTTAAAGCTTCTGCATAAGCAGTATCTATATCAGCTAGATTTTTAAACATATGTTTATATGCTGGCATAATAGATCCAGGAACAACACTTGTAGGATCCCACATATGGTTTTCATGCCAATCAGTAGTTCTGTAGTTACCAACTCTGTGAAGATCTGGACCAGTTCTTTTAGACCCCCAAAGGAATGGTCTGTCATAAGCATACTCACCACTTAAACTATAATGTCCATATCTATCAGTTTCTGATTTAAATGGTCTTATAAGCTGTGAGTGACAAGCATTACAACTATCTTTGATATAAACATGTCTTCCTGCCAACTGCAAGATCGTATATGGTTTTTTACCAACTATCGGTCTTGACTGTTTTGCAAAATCAGGCAATATTTCTATCACACCTGCAAATGCAACAGTAACGAAAAGTACTACCGTAAATAAAAATGGATTTCTCTCTAAAAAATGAAACATCTTACCTTCCTCCTTATGCCATTGGTGAAGCGTTTTGAGGTTCTCTCTCTAACACTTTTCCAGCTGTTGCAGTTTTATATATATTGTATCCCCACATAAAGATACCAGTTAGGTACAAAAGTCCACCAACTGCTCTAATAGTATAATAAGGATGTAATACTGTAACTGTATCTATAAATGAATAAGCAAGGTTACCATACTGGTCAGTTGCTCTCCACATCATACCTTGAGTAATACCAGCAATCCACATAGAACTAAAGTATAAAACTATACCTGTAGTTTGGATCCAGAATTGAGATTCCATTAAAGATTTGCTATATATCTCTCTTTTGAAAACTCTTGGTGCCATATGGAATATACCAGCAATAATCATAAATCCAACCCATCCAAGAGTACCATCATGAACGTGTCCTGGGATCCAGTCAGTAAAGTGAGCTAGTGCATTTACTGATTTTATTGATTGGATAGGACCTTCTAGTGTTGAGAACATATAGAAAGTTGAAGCAAGTACCATAAACTTGATCAATGGGTTAGTTTGAAGTTGTCCCCACTCACCTTTCATAGTTAAAAGCATGTTGATCGCTGATCCCCAAGAAGGTAAAATAAGAACTATTGAGAAAATAACACCTAATGTTTGCATCCAATCAGGAACTGTAGAGTAAACAAGGTGGTGTGAACCAGCCCAAAGATATACAAACATCAATCCCCAGAAAGCTGCAACTGATAGTTTATAAGAGTAAACTGCTTGTCCAGACTCTTTTGGAAGATAATAATAAATAAGAGCGATGATAGGAGTTGTGAAAACAAATGCAACCGCATTGTGTCCATACCACCACTGAACCATAGCATCATTTGTACCTGCATACATAGAAACTGAATGGAACCAATTACCTATACCACCAGAAACAAAGTAAGTAGGAACTTCCATATTGTTAAATAGATAAAGCATAGCTATAGCAACATAGAAAGCTATCATATACCACATAGAAATATAAAGATATTTTTCTCTTCTAATACCTATCATACCAAACATATGAATACCAAAAAGTACCCAAGTTACAACTATCATAAGATCTACTGGCCATTCAAACTCAGCATATTCTTTAGAAGTTGTATATCCCATAAAAAGTGATACAACAGCCATAACAACAGCTAAAACATAAGTAATAAGCTGTAATCTTGCAACTATCATTAAAAATTTAGACTCTGCATTTGATACTTTCAGGATTCTTTGTCCAAAATAGTACCAACCAGCAAAAATACCACTAAGAGTAAAACCAAAAGCAACACTATCTGTATGCAATGGTCTTAATCTACTAAAAGTACCATACTCACCAAATAGGTAGTTTAGATCTGGGAATGCTAGCTGAAAAGCTATAAACACACCTATCGTCATACCAACTATACCTAATACGATCGCTAAAAGCATATACCATTTAGCTATCGAATAATCGTACTCTAATGCATTGTGTGATTGCATTAAAACCTCCTTAAAAAATTTGTTTGTCACATATATGTCACATGGAACAGATAATTATATAAAGTTTTTTTAAAAAAGTAGCTTAAACATTAACAATAAATTAACAATATTGTTACATTTGGTAAAAAATGGATACTTTATTTTCGATATTAAGGGAGATAAATAGAAGCCAAGAAAATACAATAAATGTTTCCTTGACTCACATATAGGCTATAAAATTTGTAAAAACTCTTTAAAGATGTATTTACTTTCATGAGGACCTGGACTAGCTTCAGGATGATGTTGAACAGAGAAGATAGGACTATCTTTATACTTTAGTCCTTCTATTGTATTGTCAAAAAGATTGATATGTGTTACTTCTGCTATCTCTTTTATACTCTCAGGAACATTATAGTTGTGATTTTGTGCTGTTATTTCTACAAGTCCTGTTTTTTCATTTTTTACTGGGTGGTTTCCACCATGATGACCAAAAGGAAGCTTGAAAGTATCATATCCATGAGAGATAGATAAAAGCTGATGCCCAAGACATATAGCAAACATAGGAACTTTTTCCTCTATAAGTCTTTTTACTTTTTTACTCTCTTGTTTTAGTATCAGGGGATCGCCTGGACCATTACTTAAAAAAACTCCGTCAATATCTTTGTTTTTATATCTGTTTATCAACTCTTCCACATCAAAATCTGCTGGAGAAACTTCAACACTCAAACCAACTTCTGCAAGTTCGTTTAAAATATTTCTTTTTACACCAAAATCAATAACTACTATCTTTTTACCAAGTTTTAAAGGTGTTTTGTATTTTTGATTTTCACTATCCCAACTACCTTCTTCATGATAGTAAGTTTTTTGTGTAGTTACTTGTTCTATATAGTTAACTTCCTCTATACGAGGTGAATTTTTTAGTATCTTTTTTAGTTCATCTTTATCGCTAACTTCAGTAGATGCTATCATCATCTTTGCACCATTGTCTCTGATATGTTTTGTTAAAAATCTTGTATCTATATCACAGATACCCAAAGAATCGTTTTCTTTTAAAAAATTATGAAGAGATTTTTCAGCTCTAAAGTTAGAGTATCTTGACTGATAGTTTCTTACAAGCATACCACTTGCCCAAACCTTTGAACTTTCCATATCGTTTTGATTGCATCCAACATTTCCGATCTCTGGCATAGTAAAAACTACAAATTGTCCTGCATAACTGGGATCACTCATGATCTCTTGATAACCTGTCATAGAAGTGTTAAAAACTACTTCACCAACTTTTGTACCATCTGCTCCAAAGCTTTTTGCTTTTAAAAAAGTTCCATCTTCTATATAAATATATAAGTCTTTAAGCATTAAAACATACCCTTTTTCTTTAACTCTTCACGATAAAGTCTTTCAAAGACAACATTGTACTCATCAGTTCCAGGAATCAACTTCCTTTTCATGTTTGATATCTTTTCATATACTGTTTCTTCTATACCTTCAAAACTCTCTTTGTATCCGTTGATAGCATCATATATGATATTTTTTATGGTGTTTTCACTAACTTTATAATCCATCTTATCTTCTTGCCAAAGTCTATCCATGATCTTATGAGCTAGTTCACTATATCTATCCTCATAGTTTAAAATAACATCATAATCTTTAGCCATTCTTTTTTTGATCATCCAAAACATTGCTCGTCTATCTACTTGCATAAACTCCATGTTGTCTTCGTTTTCATCTAGTATCTCAGCTACTTTATCTTCTAACTTTCTTTCTGCATCCAAGTCTTCAAAAACAACTTCTGTTATAATCTTTTTAGCATCTTCTAAACCACTAGAAAATGTAACATGTCCAGAGTTCAATAAATCTATAGTAACTTTGTTTGCAATATATGGTGCATGTGGAACTGGAATCTTCATCTTTAAGAGTCCTTTACAATTTTTTATCTATGTTAGCAAAAGTTTTCTTAGAAGATAAATCTATCATCAGAAGCTTTTTTGCAAACCTCTTTTAAAGATGCTTTCATCCAACCTGAAGTTGGATCTTTAACATAATCAAAATTTTTAATATATGGTTTTATATCAAGTAAAGGTGTCCCATCAAGTATATCAACACCTTTAAATAAAACCATATTTTTTTCAACACCAATAAGTTCAACCAATGATAAACCTATATTGTTAGGATGCACAGGAGTCCTTGTTGAAAAGACTCCTCTTTTTGTATTTGTTTTGTCGTTGAAAGGAATAGGTGTAAGGTCGTAACCTTTGACATTGTGAAAATGATAAATAAGATATATAAAGTTAAAACCATCCAAATCTTTTAAACCATCAACAAACTCATCTTTGATGATAATCTTCCCAATATGCTCTCTTCCCCCTACAGGCTGGACAGGCATATTTTTCAACTCTTTAAAACAAGTTTTTATAGTTCCGATTGAAGTTAAACTAACTGTCATGTCTAGTGAAACTGTTGAAAATTTTCCGCAGTTATTTCTATATATTTTCCTTCTTGAAACTCTTTAACTGCTTCTAAAAGTAACTTTCTTTCATCACCACAATAGTATAACTTGATACCAAGTTGTGTAGCTTTGTTTATCGCTCCAGGACCAGCATGTGGAGTTAATACAACATCAACTCCTCTTTTTTGTAGTTCAAAAAAAACTGCTGGACCTCCAGTCTCTTTGTTTTCGATAACTTCCATTTTGTTAGTAGCATCATCATAAATACCAAAATATTTTGCTTTACCTAAAACTTTTGTTATAGCACTATCTTCTTTTTTTGTTTTTAAAGGTGCTGCATAAATCATGATTAAATCCCCTTATAATTTTTATAAATATATTTTATAGAGGATAATTATAGTCTTATTTTGTTAACAATCAGTTTATTTTTCTTTAAAAGCTTTATTTTCTTCTAAAAGTTTAGTGATAACAGCTGCATTTTGAGGATCCATCTTTGCCATAATTTTAGATATCTTTGAAGCTTTTAGTCCAAAAAGAATCCGTGCTGCATCTTTTTGCTTCATACTATCAAATATAGCAGCGGCTTTTGAATCTTTCATCTTCATATAGGTTTTAGAGATTTTATCCTCTTTTGCTTTTTTTATATTTTTAAGGATCTCTTCGTTTTCTTTTTTCAATTTTTGAGCTTCTTTTTTTAAATCCTCAGCTTTTTTTAAAGTTTTTTGAATCTCTTCTTCTCTTTTTTTAAGTTTTTTCTCTTGTTCTTGGATAAGCTTTAACTTTGCCTCTTTATAAAGTTCAAACTCTTCTTGTTTTTCATCAAGTTGATCTAACTCTCTTAAAATTTCGTCTTTTCGTGCTTCAAATATTTGGTTACAATCAACTAGGTTTTCTGCATTTAAAAGAGTTACGAAAAATACTAACCATATAATCTTTATCATTTATCACTCTTTCTACTAAAAAGCAAAGTTCCTATCTCATCTAACTCTTTTGCTTCCAATCGTTTTATCATATCCAACTTTTTTTTCACTTCTATCTCATCCAAATGTTTGATTTTTTCATATTCTAACATAGCTTCTTTATATTTAAGTTCAGTTAATTTTACTTGTTCTTCTAAAAATAAAATATTTTGTCTTTTTAAATCTATCATATCCTTTTGAATAGAAGATTTTACAAAGCTTTTTTGTAGTTCATATACAGTTCCATTTTTAGGAGGTTGTAACTTTTTTAACTCTTCTATAAGTATCTCAAGTTCACTTTGTCTTTGTTTTTTTTGATTTTGAAGTTTTATTATTTCGTTTTGAAGTTTTTCTGTTTCAAGTTTTTTTATCTTAAGGATAGAAGAAAACTTGGTTTTCATTCTATCTCACTATAGTATCTTCCCGATCAGGAGATGTTGATATGATACCTATCTTAGTATCAATAAGATTTTCCAAAGCTTCTATATACTCTTTTGCATTTTTAGGAAGTTTATCAAACTCTCTTACTCCCTCAACTTTATCCCAACCTTTAAACTCTTTATATACAGGTTTTACATCTTCAAGATCATAAGGAACATAGTCTATAACTTTTCCCTCAAACTCATAACCTACACAAACTTTAACACTTTCAAAGCCATCAAGTACATCTAACTTCATCAAAGCTACTTGATCTACTCCGTTAAGGCGACAAGCATGTTTTGCTGCGACTGCATCAAACCATCCACATCTTCTTTTTCTCCCAGTAGTTGTTCCAAACTCTGCTCCAACCTCTGCCATCCTATCACCATCAGCACCAAAATCTTCACTAGGAAAAGGTCCGTTTCCAACTCTGGTACAGTATGCTTTTGCTATACCTGTAACTTTACCTATATCTTTTGGATTTAGTCCAAGACCTGTACAAGCACCTGCACTTACTGTGTTTGAGCTAGTAACATATGGATATGTACCATGATCGATATCAAGCATGGTTCCTTGGGCTCCTTCAAGAAGAACTTTTTTGCCTTCATCTAAGTATTTCCATACAAGTTGAGTAGTATCAGTAATAAAAGGTTTTAAGTTTTCTTTATATCTTGTTATCTGTTCTACAAGTTCTTTGTGTGTTGGAGTTTTGATCTCCATAACTTCAAACAGTATTTTATTTGTTTCAAAATACTCTTCTATTTTGGTAGCTAGTTTTTCAGGGTTAAAAAGCTCTCCTACTCTATGCCCTGTTCTTAGTATCTTATCAGCATATGCTGGTCCTATACCTTTACCTGTAGTTCCTATAGCTTTTTTTCTTAACTTCTCTTTACCTTGGTCTATCTGTGCATGATATGGAAATAATACTTGAGCTTTATCACTTATAAAGAGTCTTCCTTCTAAGTTATCAAACTGCTTTAACTCTTTGTCTATGAGATTGTCAGGAGATAAAACAACTCCGTTTCCTATGATATTTGTAGCTTTTGGATTTAGTACTCCAGAAGGGATAAGATGAAGTGCATACTTTTTACCATCTACAACTATAGTGTGTCCTGCATTGTGTCCACCAGCAAATCTACATACAACATCAACTTTTTGTGCTAAGTGATCTACTATCTTACCTTTTCCTTCATCACCCCATTGGAGTCCTACTATCAAGTCAGCTTTGTTTCTACTCATCTTTTAACTTTTCCTCTATCATTTTATCTACATATAGTGCAAAACCTGTTGCATCTATATCTTCATACTCATAACATCCACCCATACCTATGACGGAGTTATCCTTTATATATCTAAAGAAAAGTCCGTCATAATAGTTCATTTTTGAATAATACAATGGAGATATGACAATATGATCATAAGAGATATTTCTTGCTAAATCTGCAATCTTTTCAAGCTCTTCTTTTATCTCTATAGGAACTATATCTAAAATCTCTTCAATTTCGTTTACATTTTGTAAATATGTAAGCTTTGTAAGCCACTCTATTTTCAAATCTAACAATTTTTGAATATTTGAACTTTTAAAAACTTCTATCGGTAAATCCAACAAAGCAGAGAGGATTTTAGGTATCTTTATATTTGAGATCTGCAAAAGAGGTTCAAGCTTTATAGTTCTTAAAATCTTAGAAGCAACATTTAAACTTTGAGACAGATCACTGCTTTCAAGATTTTCCGAACCTATTTGATATATCTCTGTTGAAGGATAGTAAAAAACAGGCTGAATATAAAACCACTTTTTTTGGTCTATACTTCTTCCTAATCTTTTAGTAATAATCCTAACAACATCAATAGTGCTATCCGCTCTTAAGATAAGAGAGTTGTTGTTTTTATCTGAAAACTTTATAAGTTTTTTATCTGCAAAACTTTGATGATATGTAAAAAATGGTGTTACTATTTCAGCATAACCTATCTCTTCAAAGATATTTGCTGAAATATTTTCTATCTCTCTTTTTAGTTTTGCACTTTTTTGGAAATAAAGCCTACTTTGTACTGGTATTTCGTGTTGTTGTATCATTAGATCGTGCACCCTTTTGCTTCAGTTTCGACATAGTCTTTTCCTAACATATCAAATACTTTTTGTTTTATACCTTTTATAGTAAAACCAAAATGTTTAAACAGTTTATCTGCTGGAGCTGAAGCACCAAAACTTTTCATAGATAAAACTTCATCTGCATATTTGTACCATTCTAACCCACTACTAGCTTCTACTGCTAAAACTTTTGTATTTGGATCTATAACAGCTTTTTTATAATCATCACTTTGCTCGTCAAAAAGTTCATAACAAGGTACACTCACTACATTTGTATTTATCCCTGCTATCTCCAGATGACAAGCTGCTTTAAGACTTGGCATAAGTTCACTTCCAGTTGCTATGATAGTAACTGTTGCATTTTCTCTTTGTTTAACCAGATACCCACCTTTTGATGCATCACCAAAATCTGCTTTGGGTTTTAAAGTCTCTAGTTTTTGACGACTTAAAACAAATCCACTTGGTGCATTTAGGTTTAAAGCAACTTTCCAACAAGCTATATTTTCAGTAGCATCAGCTGGACGGAAAGTATAAAAGTTTGGTAAAGCTCTAAACTGACTTAAGTGTTCTATAGGTTGATGAGTAGGTCCATCTTCCCCTACTCCGATACTATCATGAGTCCAGATAAAAAAGTTTCTTATACCACTTAAAGCTGCTATCCTTGTAGCTGGTTTTAAATAATCACTAAACACAAAAAATGTAGCATTGTAAACCATCAAAGTACCATACAGATTCATAGCATTTGTTATAGCACCCATAGCATGTTCACGAATACCAAAGTGCATATTTCTTCCATTTGGAAAATCACCCATGTTGTTTAAAACTGTTTTATTTGAAGGTCCAAGATCTGCACTTCCTCCAACAAAACCAGGGATAGCTTTTGCAATAGCATTTAGTATCTTTCCGTTACTATCTCTAGTAGCTACTCCACTTCCAGCTTCAAACTCTGGCCACTCAATACGAGAAAAATCTGGATTTAAAAGTGCATCCAAAGCTTCGTTTTGTTCTTTTAAAGGAAGATCAAGAAGAAGTTTGTTCCATGCTTTTTCAAGTTTTTCACCTTTTAAAGATGCATCAAAAATCTCTTTTACATCCTCTGGAACAAAAAAACTTTTTTCTGGATCAAAACCAGCTTTTTTCTTTGACTCTTTTATCTCATCATCACCTAAAGGTGCTCCGTGAGTATGAGGATCTCCTTCTAAAGAAGCTGATCCTTTTGCTATAGTTGTCTTTGCTATGATAAGAACTGGTTCATCTTGTTTTTCATTTACTTCAGACAAAACACTATCTATCTGTAGATAATCATGACCGTCGATCTTGTAAACTTTCCAACCTTGTGCTTCAAATCTTTGTTTTACATCTTCACTCCAAGCTACAGTTGTATTTCCCTCGATAGTTATATCATTTGAGTCATATATCAAAACTAAGTTATCAAGCTTATGATGCCCTGCCAATGCACATGCTTCATAACTTATCCCTTCTTCCAAGTCCCCATCACCACATAGACAATAAACTTTATGATCAATAACTTTTGCCGTATCGCTGTTTAAAACATTTGCCGTATATTTACTAGCAAGTGAGAAACCAACTGCATTTGCAACACCCTGTCCCAAAGGTCCAGTTGTTATCTCAACTCCTGGAACATCTCCATACTCAGGATGTCCTGGAGTTTTGCTTTCAAACTGTCTAAAGTTTTTTAAATCATCTATAGATATATCATATCCT
>Ga0256843_1003383_pt1 | contig 11107 bp, 15 predicted proteins | sample AlvinellametaG_FD_191572 | JGI IMG/M metagenome (GOLD analysis project Ga0256843, IMG submission 191572) | Pompeii worm associated microbial communities from hydrothermal vent at the East Pacific Rise, Pacific Ocean - Alvinella | ecosystem: Host-associated > Annelida > Integument > Unclassified ... | reverse complement strand
GATAGTAACAAACTTGCAGAGGCTATTCAGGGTTTTTAACTGTCTTGCCTGATGATGTAGAGCTGATGATTGAGGCTCGGAGTCAGGTATATGAAGCCACAGGCATACCCATAGACAAACAAATGGAACTGCCAAACAATGAATGGTTAGCGATGCATAAAGTCGCTATGAAGAGGTATAAACAAAAGCTTGAACTCAGCCGTATAAATGCTGGGTTTTAACAATTCTTTCCTAAAAGCTTCATCTAGTTTGAGGGTTGGCGAAATGCTGTAAAACAAAAAAACTTTACAGAAAGGAGTATCTCATGACAAAAGAGAATACTATCAACGAAACGGAAGCGAGACAAATCGTATGGGAAGCCCTAAAGGCTGACGGTGTAGAGATTACAAAAACTCTACTTGACAAAGTGATGGATAAGCAAACCGACCTTGCTATCGAGGGGCTTAAAAAAGGCATGGGTATCAAAATGCAAGGGCTTGGAACTCTTGAGGTAAGAACTCATGAGGCTAGAACCTACAAAGTGCCAAATGGTGATGGAACATTCAAAACAGTTGACAAACCAGCTGGTAAGCATGTGGCTATCAACTTGAGCGATAAGCTCTATGAAGAACTAAACAAAGTTCTGTAACTGTTGCACGGCAGGGCTTCGGCTCTGCCTCCAATATGGTTATAGATAGGTAGTTTTTTTCCATATTTCCTCCCTACCTATCTATAACTATATTTAATCTCAAAAGAAAGGAATAAGATGTCAGCTCGTGGTACTGCCCTAAGTATGAACATAGTATGGAATAGTGCCATTCGAGGCTCTTCTTTCCTACAAGCAAGTGTAAAAGGTATCCACTCATATAGTGGTAAGCTTGAGAAAATCAATCTTTTAAAAGCTACTAAATTTCCTGTAATCAATAGACACTTAGAAAGCTTAAACAAAAATCTAAGAAAGCTCCAGCAGACCTCTGCAAAGATAAGCAGAACTCCGATGGACTTGGGAATAACAAAAAGCAGAGATACTTTAAAAAGTATCTTGAGAGAAACCAAAGCCGTTGAGAGAGCTACAAAACAAACGGCTTTTTATAGCCAAAAAGATGCAGAGAATAGACTTAGAGCTGTGAGAGCTAGTAGAGCAGAGGCTAATGCACTCACTCGTGCAAGTAAAGCTCAAGCTCGTAAAGATAAGAGACGAAATGTAAGTGCTGGAGCTGTGGTAGGGACTGCTATGGCATTAGCTCCTTTGGTTATGCCTCTAAAATCATCTTTTAACTTTGAGGAGGCGATAACCTCAGTCAATGCCAAAACAGATACAGCATACTCAAAAGATATTCCTCTTCTAAGAGAAACGGCTATTAAGCTGGGTTCATCTACTGAATGGACTATGACACAGGTGGCAAAAGGCGAGGAGTACCTGACTATGGCTGGGTTCAACCCTAAACAAATCGCTCAAGCTATGAAAGGTAACTTAGCACTTGCAACTGTAGGAGATTTGGACTTAGGTACAAGTTCGGATATATCATCTAATATATTAACAGGCTTCAATAAGAAAGCAGATGAGATGGATCGTGTAGCTGATGTGATGGCAAAAACAATCACAACCTCAAATGTTAATGTAGTAGAGCTTGGTGAGTCAATGAAATATGTCGGAACTATCGCTACAAGCATGAGAGGAAAGAATGCTTTTTTAGAAACGACTGCGATGGTCGGACTTTTGGGTAATGTTGGTATCAAGGGGACTCAGGCAGGTACTCATTTAAAAGGTATGTATATGAGATTGGCAGCACCTCCAAAAAAGGCTGCTTCAGCGATGGATGCATTACACCTTAAAGCTTTTGATGCACAGGGTCAGGCTAAACCTATGCACCAAATTATAGGGGAGCTTAACCAAAAGTTTAAAAAGTATCACTATACACAGGAGCAAAGGACTCAAGCTCTCAAAGATATTTTTGGAATGATAGCATTACCAAGTGCTATGGCACTTTTGAATATGGGTGAAGATAAGATAGTGGCATATCAAAATAAGATAGATAAATCCACAGGAGAGGCTTTAAGAATACAAAAAATGAAGCTAGATACTCCGATAGGTCAAATGAAGCTCTTTGGCTCTGCTTTGGAGGGATTGGCTATTACTATGACTCAAGAGCTGTTACCACCTTTTAAAGATTTTATGAAAGTAATGACAAAAGGGGTTAATGTAGTAACAGCTTGGGCTAAAGAGCATCCAAAGTTAGCCTCTGCGATTTATGGTACAGGTATAGCTCTTGGGGTGGCTACCGTAGCTCTTATGACTTTTGGGCTTGTGGCTACTTTTGCAGGTAAGGGGTTAAGTGTGCTTGGCTTTGGTCGTGCAAAAGCTGGAATGATAGGGCTTACAGGTGCAACAAAAAAAGCAACTTTAGCAAGTCGTATCTTTGGTGGAGTGCTTAGAATGAGTCCTCTTTTTCTAATAGGTACTCTTATAGCTGGAGCTGTGTTTGCATTTGCAGACCTTGAGAGTGCTGTGGCTTTTGGAAAGTCTGCCATACTTGGATTTAACGATGGGCTTAATGCACTAAAAGCTACCTTTAGTCCTGTTTTTGAATGGTTTGGAAAGGTTAGCGATAAAGCTTCGGATTTGGCTGAAGGTTTTGGTTTTGCAGGTTGGAAAGCTAAAGAAGCTGGAGAGTTTGGTTTTCATTTCGGTCAATCTTTGGCTCTAATCATTCCTGCACTAATCGGTGCAAAAGTAGCTGGTATGGCTCTAAGTTTTGTTATGGGTAGCAAACTCGTTACAGGGCTTAAAATGGCTGGAAGTGCTTTACTGTTTGTGGGTCGTGCTTTGATGGCTAATCCTATCGGATTGGCTGTTACTGCCATAGCTGGAGGTGCAATACTTATCTATACCTATTGGGATAAAATTAAGCCATATTTTACGAGGCTATGGAACGGTACTAAACAGATTTTTAACACGGCTTGGAACGGTATCAAAAGCATAGTAACCACACCTGTAGAGTTTATTAAGGGTGCTTGGATGACTACTAAAACTTTCTTTAGCACTCTATGGAATGGAACTAAAGAGGTTTTTGGTATGGCTTGGAGTGGAATTACAACTGTTTTGACAGCTCCTATCGTGGCTGTAGTTATGGGCTGGGATGCTACAAAGAACTTCTTAAATAATATTTGGAGTGGCACTAAAGAGATTTTTAGTAGTGCATGGGATGGGATAACAGCTGTAATAACTAGCCCTATCACTACTATTGAAAATATGTGGAATAGCCTCATGAAGAGTATTGAGGATAAATTGGCTTGGTTTAGTGGTGCGATAGAAAAAGTAAAAAGTGGCTGGGGTGCTGTTAAAAACTTCTTTTCTATTGGTGGAGATGAAGATAAGGTGAAAGCAAATAGAGATGCCGTTTTTATGCATAAAAAAGCTCTTGACCCAAGACCTGCAAACAATCCACTCTATGACCCAAAAAATCCACCTATTTTAAAAAGAGGTCAGACACTAAAAGATGTGATTATGAAGCCAAAGCAGGTCGCACCTAAGCCTGTGTTACCAAAGCCTGTGCCTCATGCGATGGTGGAGAGTCCAACGGCTGTTACAGCAGGGCATTTAGCACAATCAAAAGTGGAGGTAAAGAATGACCATAGCCAAACACACATAAGCAATCAATACACGATTATAGCTAAAGGCACAGATGCTCAAGAGGTCTTAGCACTCATCAAACAGCATGAGAGAGCGAGTGCTACACAAAAAAGAGATACACAATTAAAGGATGCAGTATGAGAAAAATAGTTTTAGTAATGTTATTTACAGTAGTTAGCCTTATGGCTTGGGATAATGGCAAAGTAGTAACCGTGATAGATGGTGATACCGTGATGCTAAAAAAAGAGAGTGGAGAGGTTGTGAAATGCCGTTTGATTGGGCTGGATACTTTTGAGACAAAAGTTAATCATAGAGCTTTTAAACAGTTGGAAACTCTCAAGCTGATACACCCAAAGAGTAAGCATACTATCAAAGAGGTTTTAAGATGGGGTTGGAAAGCTCATGAGTTCACTAAAAAAAGAGTTTTACACAAAGAGGTCCAATACCATTTTTACAAAAAAGACCGATACGGTAGAGACTTGATTTATATCAAGAATTTAAACTACTTACTTATCAGATACGGCTTGGCAGTTCAGTATCCTACTAATCTGCTACACCCAAAGAGAAAAGCTTTTCTTTTAGAAGCTTCTAAGGAGGCAAACTTAGAGAAACGAGGTTTCTATGCTAAGTAAAAAAACTATACAAAAAACGGTTGCACGATTTTTCAAAGGGTATGATAAAAACTTTGTAAATGAGTTGGCACGGCTTCTTATTCTCTTTGGTGCAGGGTTCAAGATAGATACACCTGAGAGGTTGGCTCTGTTTTTAACTCATGTAAAAGCTGAAGTAGATGTCAAAAGAGATGGCACGGTTCGCATGAGAGAGTGGATGAATTACTCTGAAAAAAGACTCAAAGAGGTTTTTAGGATATTCAGACGAAATCCAAAGTTAGCCAAAAAGTATGGCAGAAATAAGTATCACAAAGCAAATCAGCAGATGATAGCTAACTATGCTTATGCCAATAGACTCGGAAACGGTGGTGTAAAAAGTGGTGACGGCTGGAAGTATAGAGGCTGGGGTATTTTTCAGACTACAGGTAAAGATAACTTCAAAAAAGATATAGCCATTATTGAGCAGGTTACAGGTATGCAACTTCATGCACTTGTAAGCTCAGGAGATATGAGCTGGTTAGATAACTATACTATGGGTATCTTGGCAGGGATGGCTGATTGGTATGGCTCTAAGATGTATAAAGCAAAATCGGTTAATGAGTCCACCGAAATCATAAACTACTATACAGATAGTTATGCAAAAAGAAGAAAGTATTACTATCAAGTTAAGAAGATCGTGGACGAGGTTGTGTAATGGGTTTTGAGCCTACTTTTGAACTGCCTGACTTTGATATGAGTTCTCTTGAGGGATTAGCTAATACTTTCTTCTATGGGGCTGGTATGCTTGGAACTGTTACAGGTGGCTCAGGTGGTGCTGTGATGGGTAAGCTTGGAATGTATCCTTTTTTTATGCATCATAACACTTTCAAACAGCTCACTAAAACGATTAATGCAGAGTTTAGTAGATACAAGCCAATCAAAGGGCAGGTAGTTTTAGGTGATAGTGGAGGATTTAGTGAAACTCTAAATCTCAACGGCATACTTGTGGCTGAACCTGTGCATACTACTAAGCCTCTTGAGTGGTACACAAAAATGAGAAAACCTTTAAGGTTCACTACTTTGGTTCATGATGAAAAAATAGTGATAACAACTCTAACCAAGACTGAGAGCCATTTTTCAATCTTGGGTCGGCATAGAGTGCAGAGTTATGATTTGCAGATGGAGGTAGTATATGGCTCTATTGTATAGAACGAGTGAGGGAGATAGAATAGACTTGATTGTGCTTAAACACTATGGAGATAAATCTATGCTGGGAACTGTTATAGATGCAAATCCACACTTAACAAAACAACCTCTTTCTCTAAAAGCTGGAGTAGAGATAACTCTGCCTGATGTTCAAGTGTTAGAAGATACAAAAGAAGAGTTACAAGCTGGAGATGAGCTATGGTAGAGAGTTTTGTAGTTTTAACAGTTGATGGAGTGCCTCTACTTATAGATGATATTGTATCTCTATCATTTACCGATAGAGCTGGAGTAAAGAGTGACCACTTGAGTGTGGATTTGCTACCTGATAAAATCAGACCAAAACCAAGCTCTAAAGTAACTTTGACTCTAAGTAACTCTTTGGGTCAGGTGCTAGAGTGTGGACTGTTTCATGTGCAAAGTGTAACGAGACGAAATAATAAAGATTTGAGTTTCACGGCTACAGGTGTGGAGTTTAACGAAAAGCAAAAGAAAAAACGGTCTCAACACTACTCTAAGATAAAACTCTCAGGTATCGTTAATCTAGTGGCTAAGAGGCTGGGGCATAAAGTCAAGTTTAAAGCTCCTGACCCAAAAATAGACAGCTTCAATCAAACAGAGGAAACTGATATAAACTTTTTGCATAGATTGGCAGATAAGTATGACTGCCTTTTTTCTATCAAGAACGATGTTGTTTACTTTGTAGATAGAGCAGATGAGTCGTTACCTGTGTTTGTAGTAGATGTATCAAAGGCTCAAACCAGCGATATAAAACTCAGCACTAAAACAGAGTATAAGAGCTGTAAGGCTTCATACTATGATAGCCACAAGGCAAAACGGCTGAGTGTGGTTTATGGCAAAGGAAAGCCACAGTTAGAAATCAAAGCCAAAGACAAAACAAAGGAGGAAGCAAAATTAGAGGCAAAGTGTGCATTACAAAAAGCTCAAAGAGGAACGGTTACAGGGTCTATTCAGACCATAGGACAAACTTTATATGCAGGAACTCGTTTAGCCATAGTAAACAGCTACAACCATGAGAGCGATGATATATACTCAATAGAGTGTGCAACTCACAGCTGGAGTCGTAGTAGTGGCTGGGTGGTTGATATAGAGTTTGAAAATTTTAAATTAAAAGAGAAAGGTAAAAAATGAAACAAAACGACAAAGAAGTAGTAAAGTTGGAAGCTGGAGAGGGTGATATTATCATAGCAGATAGAGAGCCGTATGTGATAGATGATGAGAAACTGATTAAGCTTATCAAATCAAAAAGAGAAAAGCTTGAGAGTTTTGAGTATGAGGGTAAAAAAGTGACTGTGGTTGAGTATATCAAAGGGCAGGTGCTTAGTAAAACACTTGTAAGGATTGAAAATGCAGAGTAAGTTCAAAAAGTCGAGGGGGGGGGGTGTATCTCTCTCTAATGGGAGGTAGCCTGTGAAAACAACGACACTCAAGCCACCACATGGGTGGGTAGGTGGTAAGTCCAAACTTGCCAAGCAAATAGTAGGACTTATCCCTGATAATCATAATCTTTATGTAGAAGTATTTGGAGGTGCATTAAATGTGATGTATGCCAAAGAGCTACCAAGCAGAGCCACATACAGGGAAGTAGCAAACGATTATAACAGCGACCTAATCAATCTACACAGAGCCATAAGAAACAATCCAAGAAAGCTACAACACTATCTCAATGAGCTTTTTATCAGTAGAGAGATTTTTGAAGATGTCAAACACAAAAGGATCAAGCCAAGAGACAACATAGAGAAAGCAGCACTCTTTTTCTACCAGCTACAGATGAGCTTTGGAAGCAAGGGTCAGCACTTCGCTATGAGTGCCAAGAGCAGGAAACCTAAAAACATATATAGAGACTTCACAAAATGGAGTGAGAGGCTCAAATATGTAACAATAGAAAACTTAGACTTTGAAAAGCTTATCAAAGAGTATGATAAGCCTGATACATTCTTCTACTGCGACCCACCTTATGTTGGCACGGAGTCATATTATAGTGGTGGTGCAGGTTTTGGTATAGATGACCACAAACGGCTAAATAAGGCTTTAAAATCGGTCAAGGGTAGGTTTCTATTAAGTTACAATGATTGTGAGCTTGTGAGGGAACTATACAAAGATTTTAAAATAGTCTTGAGTAATGAAATCAGATATACACTTGGTGCAAATATGCACGGAGTAGATAAAAAAGTTAAAGAGGTGTTTGTGATGAACTATTGATGTCAGCGACATGAATGTCGCCGACATACTACTTCCACCTACCATTCAGATAGATATAGTCTCTTGCAGTTCCTAACTTATGAATAGTTACTATTCTATTCTCATCAATTTTTTTAAACTCATTTGTATAGATACTTCTTTCAAACAGGTTATTATCCTCTCCGATTTTGAATTGTATCCAGCCATCATAAAAACCTAAAAAGGTCACTTCTCTCTCAAAAAAATCATTTAGTGTAGTTTTGTCATTTGGTTGAAGCTCTACTCCGTTTATACTTACACTCTCTTTCTCTATCAGATTAAGAGCCTCCTCTGTAAAAACTCTTATCAGTCCTATTTTGCTATCTATATACTCTTTTATTTCATCCATAATCGCTCCTTTACAGCACACTCTCAAGGAGTAGTTGTATCTCCTTGAGTAGTCTTATCATTTGTATATCTTCTCTCTCCAAAGCCAAAGCCCTGCCCTCACGAGCTTTCTCTGATGCCTCAGCAACTCTTCGTCTTATATCCTCCAGCTCTTCATAAAAGCTCATCTTTGGATTATGCGACATCTCTTAATCCGATTATGGTATCATTTCGCTTGATTTGTTTGAGAAATCTTGCCAAATCAGAAACTGAGCTGTACCCTAAACGACTCGCCAAAGTTAGCAGGGTACGGCACTCTTCATTCCATTTCATAGTTACTCCTTTTTAAGATGTAGAGCCGTAGCCCTACTTATTCATTAAAGGCTCAGTATAAGCCTCAACTATTCGCTTACATACAGCATTGACACTTTTTTCTTTTGGAAATTGCATCATACTTTCAAGCACAGCCCAAGTATCCTCATCAATGTGAAAAGCTACTTTTTTGGTTGCTTTACCTCTGCCCTTGATAGGTCTGCCACCTTTGTTTTTAGGTTGCTCTCCAGCTTCCTTTCTATCAGCCTCTTCAAAAGTGGTTACAGGCTTCTGAACATCATCGCCTAAAACATCATCTATACTCATTCTCTCTTTAGCCATTACTTTGTCTCCTTTATAAATTTAAGTAGCTCTTTGTATTCGCTCAAAATGTTTCTCTGCTGGTAAGCTATCAGTTTACTCTCTGCCTCCAGCTCTAACGGACTCTGCCCAAATTCAAGAGCATTTTTAAAGAGCTTAGTTTTTCTTAGAGGTAGTACAGGTATATCTGTAAAAACTTTATTGATAGACTCAGTTACATCTTTGAGGTCGTTTTTATCCTCCAGCCGTGTAGCAACTACCAAAAAGTTATTATTGTGAGCCTGTAACTGCTTGATAGTCTTAATCGCTTTCATTTTGCTATTAAGGTCATTGATACAAGGCACGATAACCAAATCACAAGCCTTGATAACATCTATCACTCCAGCATCTACAAAGCCTCCAAAATCATAAACCACCTCATCTATCACTTTAGGTTGCTTCATTATTTTAGCTCTGCCCTCATAGGCTCTCTCTATCACACTATCATCATTGCTGATTAGATAATAATCAAGATCCTTTGCAAGTGCAAAAGCAACGGCAGTCTTACCTGCCCCACCGTCAAGTGTGATTATTGCTATTCTATTTTTCATCTTCTACAGCCTCCCATCCCTCATAATGCTCTGTAGCTGATAGTTTGCCATCATACTCATGACCAAGTATCTCAGCTCTAAAATCTCTTTTATCTATGTTACTGCCCTCTCCACCATTTTTGAGCCATAACATTTCAGTATAAATCTCTCTCCACTCTTTAGCTGTGAAGCTAGTGCCTGTTATTCTTTTAAGAGCATTATTAAAAGGGTTGTTAAACTTAGAGTTAATCTCTCTTTGTGTGAGCTTATCAGCTCCGATATGCTCTTGGATATAAGTTAGTAACTCATTCAAAAATACATAATCATCATCCAAAGAGTAAGCCTTGATACACTTGCCATCTTTTCTATCTTTAGAGATACCACAGTAATACCAGCCGTCCTCTTTTTTAACGATAGATAGAGTTTTAAGTATCTCTGCCTGTCTGCGACCTGTTACCATAGTAAGATAAGCATAAGCCCAATAAGCTTTTTCTCTCTCTATTGTTGTCTGTCTTGGCTTATCTTCAAAGTCATCATTCTCAAGCTTAGTTTTTATCTCTTTTAACAGCTTTTCTATATGCTTTGGGTTAAAAGTGTTTTTGTTACGGATTTGCTCTTTTTTGTTATCATCAACCTTTGCTTGAGATGCCTCATAAAGTGCTTGAGGTGGCAAAAATAGAGTAAGTGCTACATCTTTGTATGTTTCATTCTCAAGCTCTTTTATAACCTTTCTCATAGATGTATAGACATTTTTAACTGTGTTAATGCTACCTTTACCAATCCAGCAGTATGGTATGAACTCACATACAACTTTTTCTATATCACGGCTATTTTTAGCACTCTCTAATCTCTCTTTAAACAGCTCCAGCACCTGCTTTGGAGTAGTTACACCATAAACAGCCTTGATTATCTCGTTAGAGTTTGCTTGAACTCCTGTATCACGGCTATCTTTAGCCTTTGGCTCAGCTTCTTTGCTCTTTAAAAGCTCTTTTATCCAGCTTTTAAGCTCTGCTATCTCTTTAGATGCATTATCTTTGCTTGGAGCTTCATACTCGCCTATAACCCACTCTTCTATGTCTGATTTAGTGATGTCATATAGATTGCCTTTCTCATCTACAATCTGACCATCTTTAAACTCAAGATAACTTGCTATCCACTCTTTAGAGCGAACCTTTTTACCACTTATTAGAGCAGATAGAGCCTCTTCACGGCTTATGACCTCATCGCTTTTCTCTACAGGCTCACTCCACTCTACCCACTCACTTTCTTTTGACTTCATTATGTCAAAAAGCTCTCCAGTTTCAGTAACTACCTGACCACCTTTAAACTCTATGAATTGATTGTCATCCCAATCAATAGCTCTAATTCTCTTGCCACCAAATAATAACTTGGTAGCTTTTTCTTTGTTTAGTTTTTTCATTTTGTTCCCCTTTCGTAAAAATATTCATTCGTTTCTATGTATCCGTTCTCTTCTAATGCCTCTTTTGCCCCATCTTCTACCTCTACAGCCCAATTTCTATCTTCAAAAAAACTTTTTTCTAAGTCGTCAATAGAGGCTTCTGATAAATCGCTTTCATTTCGTAGATAAGAAAAGAAATCATTAAAAGCAGAACTGTCACCTGTGTCAATCATAGCTTCATCACATCCACCATTAACATAAGTCATGCCCCATTCAAAACCATATTGGTTAAGAGTTAAAACTCTTTTGCCATCTTTTGTAATTAATTCCATGTGTATCCTTTCAAATTTGTTACATCGGTATTATATACTAACTAACCTTAAACTAATCATAGAAACATAAAAACATAAGAATATATAAAGCCCCTATATATAGGTATAGATTAGTAAATATGATTATATGATAATATGTTATTCACATATAAAACTATAAAAGTGTGAATAACTACTAATCTATAAAATACGGTTTAAGA
>Ga0256843_1003382_pt1 | contig 11107 bp, 12 predicted proteins | sample AlvinellametaG_FD_191572 | JGI IMG/M metagenome (GOLD analysis project Ga0256843, IMG submission 191572) | Pompeii worm associated microbial communities from hydrothermal vent at the East Pacific Rise, Pacific Ocean - Alvinella | ecosystem: Host-associated > Annelida > Integument > Unclassified ... | reverse complement strand
GTGAGTCTCTTGTTGATTTAACTGCATTTGAGAGTAGATCTGATGTACTTTATCTTCACGAATTTGATTTTGGATCGCAGGATTTGTAATTAAGATCTCTTGTGTAGCTACCTTTCCACTTCCTATACGGGGAATAAGTGTTTGTGAAATAACAGCAACGAGTGAAGATGCAAGTTGCGCACGGATTTGTGCCTGCTCTTCACCGCTAAATACATCAATGATACGGTTAATAGTACTTGGTGCCGAGTTCGTATGGAGTGTTCCAAAAACCAAGTGACCGGTCTCTGCCGCTGTGAGTGCCGCACCGATGGTTTCAGCATCACGCATCTCCCCAATAAGGATAATATCTGGATCTTGACGCAGTGCATATTTCAGAGCTGCTGCAAATGATTCTGTATTACTTCCTACATCACGCTGAGAAAAGAGGGATTTGATATTTTTATGTACAAACTCAACCGGGTCTTCAATAGTGATAATATGACGGCGTTCTGTCATGTTTATCTCATGAAGCATTGAAGCAAGGGTCGTTGATTTACCACTTCCGGTTGGTCCCGTTACAAGGATAAGCCCCTTCTCTTTTTTAACAAGTTCTTTAAAAATAGGAGGATTTCCATACTCATCAAGTGTTGGAATATCGATAGGGATCATACGAAATGCACAACCGATTCCGTAAATCGTTCGGTAGTAGTTGGCACGGAAACGTCCAACATCTTTGAGCTCAAAAGAGAAGTCCAGTTCATTATGTTCTTCAAACTCTTTCTTTTGTTTATCTTCAATAAGAGAGTAAGCCATCTCTTCAACATCTTTTGCATTGAGTACGGGCAGATTAAGAGCGCGTAGCTCTTTGTCAATTCTAATCTGTGGTTCACTTCCCACAACAAGGTGCAGGTCTGAAGATTTAAAAGCAAGCACACTTTTTAGTAACTTTTTAATATCCAATCTTTGGCTGGAACTTGCCTGGTCTTCGATTTCACTACTCATAAAAAACTCCTTTCATAAATTTCTTGGTTAAATCCTACAAGAAGATTATCGTTAAACTCTACGACAGGACGTTTTATAAGGAGATTTTCTTTACAAAGCCACTCTTTTTGTCCATCTTCATCTAAGTTAAGCTCTTTTAATTTTAGATTTCTGTATGTGGTACTTCTGGCATTAAAAAGTGTTTTAACAGCTACTTTTTCACTCCACTCATCTATTTTTGAACAAGGGAGCTCTTGCGTTTTGAAATCAAAAAGTTCATATTCTATCTCATGCTTTTTAAAAAAATTGAGGGCTTTTTTTACACTGTCACAGTTTTTAATGCCATAAACTTTTATCATCTTTATTACTCTATGATCTTTGGAACGATAAAGAAGTTATCTGCACTTTGCGGTGCATGTTTTAAGATATCTTCACTGATTGTCGGATTTGAGGCTACTACATCTTCTCTGAGTGGAGTTGCATTGTCATTCATTGCAAATGTACTCTCTACGCCATCAGTATCAAGCTCACTAAGGTTGTCAACAAAACTTACGATTTCTGAAAGCTGCGCTACAATTTCTTCACGTTTATCATCGCTTACACGTAAATATGAGAGTTTTTCTAATCTTGTTAATAGTGCATCATCTACTTGCATTTAAAATCCTGTACAAATTTGTTTTTATGATTTTATCATATAAAACTTAGTATTACTAAAGTATTTGATAAAACTTTAACTTAGTTATGGGTAATATTATACACTTTTAATAAAGGAACGTTTTTGAGCTTAAAAGATGATATTGGAATGGTAAAAGAAGAACTTACAGCAGAAGAGCAGTTCTTTGAAAAGGCAGTTGTAACTGAGAAGTTTGTAAAAAAATATAAGAATGTAATGATAGGTGCTGTTGTACTTATCGTAGTTGTGGTTGCTGGAAATATAGCATATAATGTTAATAAACAGAGCACACTAAACGCAGTCAATAAAACACTGCTTACTTTAGAATCGCACCCAGAAGATAAAAGTGCTGTAAATAAATTGGAGTCATTAAGTCCGACATTGCATGATGTTTGGCTCTACTCACAAGCAGTTGTAAAAAAAGATGTAAAGACTTTAGAGACACTACAGGATTCTAAAGCTCCTCTTATTGGTGGATTGGCAACATATGAAACTGCGCAGAACCTGCAAGATAAAGCAAAGCTTGATGCTTATGCACAAACTCAAGGTGCTATTTATAGAGATCTGGCACAGATCCAATTGGCACTTATTTTGATGAATGAAAACAAAATAAGTGAGGCTCATTCTAAACTGAGTATGATAAGTATAGACTCGCCTCTCTCGAGAGTTGCACAAGCTTTGATGCACTATGGAGTTAAATAGCGTTGAAAAAGTATATAATTGTTGCGTCACTGTTTGCTCTGTTTTTTAGTGCATGTAGTACAAAAGAGGTCTATGAACCAAAAGTGATTTCAGGAGAGTGGCACAAATATGCGCCAATGGATTCTGAAATTGTTGACCGTTCTTCAAATGTAGCACTTTTAAGTAATACAAAAGTACTTACGCGAAATGGTGAATTAAATGTTACTATTGAGCCAAATCAGCGTATTATCTCTCAAAGCGATGGTTGGATATTAAGTGCTACCATTGATGGTAATCTTACATTGACTTCTGAGAATAACAGCTCACTTCAAAAGAATTTTGAACTAAAAAGTACTATTGCCAGTGCAAGTGTAAATGATGATATGTTGGCAGTTCTTTTTGCTGATGATGAGATGGCTCTTTATGATATGTCATCAAAAGCACTTTTATTTAAAGAACAGAGTGGTAAATCAGTTGCTTCTGATATGAGGATTGTTAATCCATACTTTATGAATGGTTTGGTTATATTCTCAACATTAGATGGCAAGATCGTGATTGTAAGCACTAAGTTGAAGAAGAAGTTGAGAACAGTTCTTATCTCCTCAGCAGATTTTTTTAACAATGTGATTGACTTTCATCTTTTAGATAACAAAATCATAGCTTCAACGGATACAAAGATGCTCTCTTTAACTAAAAAAGAGTTAAGACAAAAGTATGAGATTCGTGATATTGCTTATGGAGATAAAGAGATCTTTATCACAACAAAGCAGGGTGAGGTCATTGCGTTGACACCTGATTTGGAAGTAATATCAAAAGTAAAGTTTCCTTTTGCACACTTTTTAGGCTTAATAAACAAAGGTGATAAACTTTATGCTCTTGAAAAAGAGGGTTATCTTATCACTATTGATAAAAAAAGTTTTGATTACGATGTGAAAAAAGTGGATATTGATGACGGCTTTGTATTTACGGGGCCAGATCTTTTCTATGTAGATGATACAAAAATCTTAGTAGAGTAATGTCAAACGAGCTAGAAGCCTTTTTAGAGTATATTACTATTATCAGGGCTTTGAGTAAAAAGAGTATAGAGGCATATAAAAATGACCTCTTGCTTATTGAAGAGTCCCTGCAAAAACCACTTATCTCACTTAACACGCAACAGGTTTTAAAATTTTTATCTTCGTATACAAATAAGCGTACACTCAATAGAAAATTATCATCTGTAAATGCCTTTTTTGATTTTTGTTATAAAGAGCGTTTTAGTGATGAAAAGAATAAGCTGAAATTTGCAAAGATAGCAAAAACACTTCCAAAATTTTTATCTTATGAAGAGATAATGAACTCTCTTTCACTTATAGATAGAAGTTCATGGATAGGTAAACGAGATTATGCTCTGATACTCTTTTTGTATGCAAGCGGCGCAAGAATCAGTGAGTGTTTGGAGCTTTCTTACAGTGATATTGAAGATGAATGGCTGCATATTCGTCATGCAAAAGGTGAAAAAGAGAGAATAGTCCCTTTGGCAAAAGCTGCAAAAACCGCTATTGATGCATATTTGCAAGAGAGTGGTTTTTCTCAAGATTATGTATGGTGTAATTATCGGGGCACAAAACTCAGTAGAATCTCTGCCTATAAAATTACACAAAAATATATGGGAGTTTCACCACATGTTCTACGCCACTCTTATGCAACATCACTTATTCGTGGTGGTGCCGATTTAAGAGTTGTTCAAGAACTTTTAGGGCACTCTTCGCTACTAACTACACAAATTTATACACATATCCAAAAACAGGATCTAAAAGAGACTGTTGAAGTATGTCATCCTATGGCAAAGGCATGAGAAAATATGAACACAACTAATAATAAAATACTCTCTAAACCCTTTTTAGACTCACTCTTTTTTACACAGAACAAGTGGCATCAACATGGTGTTTTAGTACATACTTTGCGTGTAACCTATGAGGCTCTCAAAGGGGGTGATTACAGGTTTTTTGCTGCAGGACTTTTACATGATATTGGCAAACCTTTTACTGCGTTTAAAAAAGATGAAGAGGATTATGAGTTTAATGAATGGAGTTTCAGTGATCATGAAGAGAGAAGTTATCAAATAATTAAAAATTGGCCTTTTATCAGTAGATATACTAAAGCGATAGTTAGGTATCATTATCTTATTCGTGATATAAAGAAGTCTAAAAAAGAAGATTATCAAAGATTTTTGCAAAAAAGAGCTATTTGGGATTCACTTGATGAGTCAATGCATAAAGATTTGCAAAAATTTTTAGAGTATGATGACAGAGGAAAAGGAAAAAAAAGACGATGAAAAAATTTATGCCATTTATAGTTGTTGGAGTTCTAATTGTAATAATAATAACTGTTTTTCTCTCTCTTGCAAAGGTGCAGCATATGGTTGTTATCAAAGAGGGTAATGTAGATAAACTTCCGATAAAAATGGAATTGCACAAATACCAAGACAGTGACTGCGGTATGGTAATTGATGATTTAACCTATGCATCACAGGTAGTTGCACCAGATGGTAGAACATGGTTCTTTCATGATCATGGAGATTTTGTGCATTGGTTACGTGATAAACCATTTGCAGATAAGGCTGTGATCTGGGTAATGAGCCGTGATACACATAAGTGGATAGATGGTCGAAAAGCTTACTATACTTTGAATGAGCTGACACCTATGGGTTTTGGTTTTGGAGCATATGAGCATAAAAAAGAGGGTATGGTGGATTTTGAAACAATGAGACTCAAAATGTTACATGGTGAGACACTCAAAAATCCAAAAATAAGAAAACAGTTACTAGGACGATAGAGTATGGATAGCATTAATTTATTGACAATTATCAGTATCGCTTTTTTAGGTTCTTTTGGACATTGTATCGGTATGTGTGGTGGTATTGTTTTAGCATATTCTGCTGTGAAGATCGAACCTGCCAGCTCAAAGGTCTCTAAAACTGTTGCACATCTGCTCTATAATTTTGGACGTGTGCTTACTTATACAATTTTAGGTGCAATGTTCGGTGCACTTGGAGGGGTGGTCGTGTTTAGTAATACTGCAAACGCAGCACTCTTAATTGTTGCCGGTGTTGTTATGATATTTGCAGGACTCTCTTTGATGGGTAAAATCAAATTTTTAACTATTATCGAGCACTCAATTTCATCTTCAAAATTTTATAAAAAATCATTTCAAAAGATACTTCACTCAAAATCAAATGTCAGCTTTTTTGTTTTAGGGATGTTAAATGGTCTTCTTCCATGTGGTTTTGTTTACTTTTTTGCTATTACTGCAGCAAGTACAGCAAGTCCGCTATATGGGGCATTGGTAATGTTTATCTTTGGTGTAAGTACCATTCCTGCTATGTTCTCTTTAGGATTTTTATCTTCGCTTGCATCTGCTACCAATTTTAGAAATATGATGATGAGCTTGTCATCTGTAGCAGTTATTCTTTATGGTGGTTTTACCATTTATAATGGATATACATACCTCTCAAACCCTCATAAAACTCTTCGGGACTGTTGTTCTGTAAAACTGGATCACAAGTAGTAGATACTACTTAAATTCTCCAGAGAGGCGTTTATAGATATCAGAACTTTGCAGAAGCTCACTGTGTGTACCTGATGCAACGATTTTTCCTTTTTGCAGTACCAGAATCGTATCGGCATGTTCAATGGTGCTGAGTCTGTGTGCAATGGTGATAGTGATCTTATCTTTTGTGTACTCTTTGAGTGCATGTTGGATTCTTTTTTCACTCTCGTTATCAAGTGCTGAGGTCGCTTCATCAAAGAGCAGTAAAGAGGCATGTTTATAGATAGCTCTTGCTATTGCTATTCTTTGTCTTTGTCCGCCTGAGAGGTTTACACCTGCTTCGCTCATCATAGTATGGATACCATTATCCAATTCCTGAACAAAGTCATAGGCATCTGCAAGTTTTAGTGCCTGGATGACCTTCTCTTCATCAATGGTATCTTCTCCATAGGCAACATTCGCAGCCAAAGAGTCTTGAAAGATATAGATACGTTGTGTGACAAGTGCTATGTGATGTTTAATTGAAGCCTGTGTAAACTCTTTTATATTTGTTCCATTGATAAGAATCTCACCACTGCTAGGGTCATAAAAACGCAGCATCATATTCATAAAAGTTGATTTACCACCACCGCTGTCACCGACAAGAGCAATGTTTTGTCCGGCAGAAATACGTAAGTTTATGCCATCTAAAAGGTTTGTGTTCTCATATTTCAATACAACATCTTTATACTCTATGGTCTTGATATCTTCTTGAAGCTCTTTTTCACCATCAATGACAGTGTTTGGTGTATCTATAATTTCAAAGACACGCTCACTCGCAGCAAGTGCATCTTGAATCTTAGAATAGACTCCTCCAATTTTTCTGATAGGTTCAAAAACAAGTCCGACAGCAGTTAAAAACGCAGTGAACTCTCCAACGGTCATCTCTCCTGCAAAAACCTGTTTACCACCGATGTAGACAACGGCTGCAAGACCTGAAACAGCTATGATCTCCATCATCGGAGAGACTAAGGCACCAACATAGATCGTTTTCATATTGATCTTAAAAAATTTCCAGTTCTCAACACTAAAACGTTTTATCTCAAAATCTTCTGTATTATTTGCTTTAATGATTTCACTGTTGTTAAATACTTCAGTCAAACGTGAGACAAGGTCTGCATTTTTACTTTGTGAACGGTGAGAGTATTTCTTGAGTTTCTTCGCTATAAGCATAAGAGGGTAGATAATAAGGGGTACAACGATGAGTGTATAAAACGAGAGCGTAGGGTTTAGGTAAATAATGTAACCCAAAAGCGTCACAACCGTAATAAGGTCACGAAACATATCCGGAAGCATGTTCGAGACGAAGTACTGGATACGTCCAATATCGTTGGTAATACGTGAGATAAGCTCACCACTTCTGTTGGTATAGAGAAAAGCCATATCAAGGCTAATCATCTTGTGGAGTAAAATTTCACGGAAACGAGTAACAATACTTTGTCCGATATACTCCATAAATACTGTTTGAATATATTTTCCTAACGCTTTTGTTAAATAGATGATAATAAGTCCAAAAGGAATGATGTAGAGCATATCTTCTTGTTTTTTGATAAACATATCATCCATCATAGGCTTCATTATCTGCGCTGTAGCTGCAGTTGAGATGACGATAAGAAGACCGCCGAAGATGACAAGCATATAGTAGAGTTTGTACTCTTTTATGTAGGGCCAGAACCGTTTAATAATTTCTTTCAATGTTTCTCCAAATATCATTATTAGTGGTGACATTCTACACTATATAAGTTAAAGAATAAATTTGTATAATTTTATATGAAGATTCCTTTACATACAAAACTCAGAAGATTATTTAGAGCCTATCTCTATAAGGCAATTTCATTTTTAATAAAAAGTGATAAAGTGAAGAGCACTTTGGATAAAAATGAAATTAAACGTATTATTATTGTACGTCCAAATTACAGGATTGGGAATTTGATTTTTCTTACTCCTTTGATTAATGAAATTGCAAAAGAACTTCCAGAAGCAAAAGTTGATCTGGTAGTAGGTATGAAGCTTGCAGGTGATATTTTAAAAGAGCTTCCCAATGTAGGTGAGGTCATGAGTATTGATCGCAAGCTGCTTGCACACCCTTTGGATTTATACCACTTTATAAAAGAAGCAAGACAAACGCAGTATGATCTGGCGATAAATATCTCATCAGGTTCTTTGAGCTCACAGATTGTTACGATGCTGGTAAACGCAAGATATAAAGCAAGTTTTAAAAGTGAACGCAATGTTACTAAATTAACACATGCTATAAGTAAAGAGGGAATCTATAGACATTCAGGACATCAAACTCTTGAGCTGCTAAAACTTTTTGATATGCCTTTACCAGCTAAAGATACTCCTTTGGACATAAAGCTTACCGATGAAGAGATCAAACATGCACAAGAGGAGTTAAAGCATTTACTGAAAAATACTCAATTTGATGAAAATGCCAAAGTAATTGCACTCTTTAGAAATGCGCGTTTTGATAAAAAGATCTCTGATGAGTGGTGGAATGAATGGTATAAGGAAATTAAAAATATTGACCAGAACATTGTTGTTGTTGATATTTTGTCACCTGATATTTTGACGAAATTAAATGATGATGTTTTAGAGTACTCAAATAAAAATCTACGTGCTCTTGGTGCATTCTTTCATGTTTGTGATGCTTATGTCAGCGCAGATACGGGACCTCTTCATCTTGCATCTGCTTCAGATGCGAGGGTTCTTGCATTTTTTAATAAGACAAATGCAGAAGTCTATGGAACTTTAGGTGAGAAGAGTAAGACAGTAGATATTAATGGTCGCTCACCTAAAGAACTTGCTTATGTGACTACAGAATTTTTAGAACAAAGAGTCTAAAAATCACGTAGTTCTATTTTTTCTTTTTAGCTTGTTTTTTATTTTTTTTCTTTGATGATTTCATCTTTTTCTTTTGATGTTGTTTCTTTTTCATCTCTTTTTTAGCTGATGTTTTTGATGATTTCATCTGCTTTTTTGCACTTTTTTTATTCATACTTTTTGTATTTTTTTGTAGGTTTTTTCTACTTTTCTTTGATACATTTTTTTTGCTCTTGACATTACCTTTTACATTTTTTACGATGCCCTGACCAATACCTTTTACTTTTAAAAGATCATCAGCAGATTTTAATTTATGTGTTTTTCTATATTTCATAATTGCATCAGCTTTTTTTGAACCGATTCCAGAAATGCTCATAAGTTCTGCTTTTGAAGCAGTTTGCAAGTTCATTGCACCAAAAAGGTAACTACTAAGTAGCAACATTACTAACAATAATTTTTTCATTATTGTACTCCTTAAATAAAATAGAATATATTGTAACATTCAAAAGAGAGTTTGTAGTGAAAAACAGCTTTGAGTTCTTGATTTATAATATGTGATATAATAAGAAAAAACTTACTATAAGGTATATTGTATGAAGAGTTCAATTGTTGATAGTATCAAATCACTTCCTCCACTTTCTAAAACTATTATGGATATAAACAGGGTATATGCTGATGAAGAGGCAGGTGTCGCCGAACTGGCAAAAGTGATTGCACATGATCCTATGATCGTGGCAAATCTTCTTAAAAATGCGAACTCTCCTTTGTATGGCTTTGGAAAAGAGATTAAAAATGTGGCACAGGCAGTTTCTCTGTTTGGTATGAGTATGACACGCTCAATCGCACTTGGAAACTCTGTACGTAAACTTTTAAATGTTGATATGCAGCCTTATGGCATTACAAGTGAAAAGTTCGCTGAAGTCTCAGAAATGCAGGCGACATTGATGCTTAAATGGTACTCGAAAGTTGACAGAAAAAAAGCAGATGATCTCTATCTTGCAGCATTTTTACAAGAGACAGGAAAAATTCTCATTGCAAGTGATATCATTCAAGATGATGAAGAGACGAGCTTTAAAGCAGAAGTAGAGTACTCAAATAATCTTGCACAGCTTGAAAAATCCTATGTTGATGTAAGCAGTTCTGAAGTGACTGCCAAAGTATTTGAACACTGGGGGTTTGAGCCTAGATTTATTGAGATGATCCGTTATGCGGATAATCCTGCTGCTGCACCCGAAGATGTTATGGAGTATGCTACTGCACTGCATATCGTGAAAACCATTCTACCGGTCAATAAACCATTCTCAGATCAAGCAATCAACTTCGGTCTGCGAAAAGCACGTGATGCAGGGTATAATTATGAAGAGCTTGAAGATGTGATCGATGATATGCTTGATGTAGTTGAGGGTAGTAATGAGTAAGGTCGTTACAGTTATAGATACATTTGGTTTCTTCTTTCGTAGTTTTTATGCACTTCCACAGCACCTTCGTACAAAAGATGGTTTTCCTACAGGGCTTTTAACAGGTTTTACAAATTTCATATCAACTTTGCAAAAAGATCACGACAGTGACTACATCATCTTTGCAATTGACTCAAAGGGTGATACGTTTAGAAATGAGATAGATACGAACTACAAAGCAAACCGTTCTGCTCCACCGCCGGAACTTACACAACAGCTCCCTGTTGCCATTGAATGGATAAACAAGATGGGCTACAAAACACTTGGAAAAAGCGGTTTTGAAGCGGATGATATGATAGCTACAGTTGTACGTTGCGCAAAAGAGAAGGGGTATAAGGTTCGTGTTGTATCTCATGACAAAGATCTTTATCAGCTTATCGATGATGATAAAGTAATCATTGTAGATGCCATTAAACGCAAGTATGTCAATGAAGAGGCTTGCTATGAAAAGTACGGTGTAACACCCAAACAGTTTATTGACTATCAGTCCATTTTGGGTGACAGTGCAGATAATGTACCGGGAGTAAAAGGCATTGGAAAAGTAGGGGCAGAAAAACTCCTCAAAGAGTATGGTACCCTTGATAATGTTTATGAACATATTGATGAGATAAAGGGCGCAACACAGAAAAAGCTCATAGCGTCCAAAGATGCTGCCTATATGTCAAAAGAGCTTGTAACGCTCCATGACAATGTATTTGCTTGCAGTGAGTTCGATTTTGAAGAGTATAAGATGGATATTGAAAATCCATTTTTAAATATCTATGACGAGCTAGTAAAGTATGAACAAAATGCAGTGCTTAGACATCTGCATGCTAAAAATATGGTGAGTGACGCACAAAAAGAGAGCGCTGCACAAAAAGTAGAGGAGAGCTGTGAGCAAAAGAGCGAAAAGCTTGCATTTCAAGCAACACTTCTAACAGATGAAAAGGCACTAAACGCAGCA
>Ga0256843_1003381_pt1 | contig 11108 bp, 9 predicted proteins | sample AlvinellametaG_FD_191572 | JGI IMG/M metagenome (GOLD analysis project Ga0256843, IMG submission 191572) | Pompeii worm associated microbial communities from hydrothermal vent at the East Pacific Rise, Pacific Ocean - Alvinella | ecosystem: Host-associated > Annelida > Integument > Unclassified ... | reverse complement strand
TGGGAAAAAATTAAATACTATATAGGGTGTCTTTTCGACACCCTAGTTTCAAACCCCTATCGTATCTCTACTATCGGGTCATAGCTTATATTGTGAGAAACTACCATAATAAGTGAAACTTTTAATCTACTTAACAGTGCTATTGTATGGAACTTTTACGAAAAGTTCGTAAATCTACGAAAAATAATATACCAACTTAGCTTGTTTTTTATTTAAACTAAAAAGAATATTTCTCTTTAGCCTTCAATAAAGCTTTACGCAATTTGGATTCTAACTCTTTACGAGGAGGTAACACGGTTAGGTATTGAGCCACATGGATATTGCTCTTATCAAGTTCCAATAACTCAATATGTTCATTTTGCTTATCAGCACATAAAATAATTCCAATAGGTGAGTTTTCTCCCTCCTCTTTTTCATATCTGTCTAACCATTTTAGATAGAGTTCTACTTGTCCTTTATAGGAGGCTTTGAATTTGCCAAGTTTGAGTTCTATCAAAATAAGTCGTTTGAGTTTACGATTATAAAAGAGCAAATCCATTACAAACTCTTCATCCCCTATCCAAATCCTCTTTTGTCGTGCCACAAAAGCAAAACCACTTCCCAACTCCAAGATAAACTTCTCTATCTCTCGCAAAATAGCATCTTCTAAATCAACCTCCAAATATCTATCTTTTAACTCTAAAAAATCCAATATATAGGGGTCTTTTAGTACCATAGGAGGAGTAATTTTACCTTTTTTTAGTTCTACTATCTCATGTTTTATTAGTTCATCAGGCTTTTTAGAAAGTGCCGTTCGCTCATAAAGCATAGAGTCTATACGATTTTTTAGAACTCTCACGCTCCAATTATCTATCTTGCACATCTCTATATAAAAGTCTCATTTTAGATTATCTTCTATAGAAACCAATTCGTTAAAGTGTGACCAACTTAAATATGCAGACAGTGTCTGCACAATCTCTTTATCTGTAAAGGTTTTGTAAAACTTCACCATATTTAATAGATTTCTTTTAGAATATCCTCTTCCATACTCTTTTGACAACTGTTTACTTAAGGTGACTATTATCTCTTTGCCATATTCGGCTCGTTTACTTTTTAAAATCTCTTGGTCAATTTGTTTTCCAATATGCCAATACATCAGAGTCAAGGAGCTATTAACACTAACTGATACCCTCTTTTTTGTATCTTCTATAAGCTGTTTTATGGTTTGAAAAAGATGGTTCATTTCTGTTATTTTTTTCATGATTTTATTTTATCTTGTTTTATTTAAAATAAATCTATAAATCCCCTATCGTATTTCTACAGTCGGGTCATATCTTATATTGTATAAAACATTGCACAAAAGTTTATAAACTAATGGTTTAAAATACACCAATTTGGCTTGTTTTTTTCTTAATGTAGGGATACCCCTTGTGGGTATCCACAATAAAATCGGCAAAAATAATTTTAATCACAACCTAATAGACAAATAAAAACTCATATCAAATAGTTTATCACTACTTAGATGATGATTTTTTTTATATATTGCATATGGTGGGTTTGTAGTTGTTTCATATCCACTTTTTGGAAGCCACTCATGATATACCCATTGGATAAATTGAAGTAAATCCCCTCTTTTTCCTTGAACATCAAATTTGGCATAAACTCCATCGCTAATAGTAAATTGTGGTAACTTCTGATTTGATATATTTATCTTTTCATCCACCACTACTGAAGCTACATGATGACACTCATCAAGTGGAGTAAGTGCTGGATTGTCATGAAATAGAGAGATTAGTTTATACTCTTTAATATTATTTGAAAATAACCAAACCTGTATCTTTTGCCATGTCTGACCGATAGTCTCTTCATATCCTATATGACGAATATAATAGGCTTTTATTGAAGGCATTTTAATAATAGAGGGTTTAATATTGTCAAAATGGCAATTTGTAGCATCAACATATGAGATTTGTTTTATTAGATATTTGGAATAGGATTTATAACCTCCTTTTCTCCACTCTTTTGGTGTCATAGAAAACCTCTCTCTAAAAGCTCTAATAAATGAAGTTTGTGAGCTATATCCACATAGATTTGCTATCTCTGATATGGTTGAATTTTTATTTGTAAGAAGTAGGTTTGAAGCTTTTTGTAATCTAATAGATTTTATCGACTGATATATATTTACTCTAAATATTTCTTTAAAAATTTTATGTAAATGATATTTATTTACTTTGAAATGAATAGCCAACTCATCCAAGTTTATATCTGTGTCTATATGAGTATAAATATAGTTCATAACCCCATTTGCTATTCTGGTATATCTCTCAATAGTCTCTCTTTTCATAAATTCCCAATTTTAGATAATTTTTTTATTAAAAATAGATAAGTATTATACCAATAATAGTGTAGAGAAAAAATTAAATATATTCTAAAATGGTACTTAAATAAAATATAAAGGTTAAATAATTATGGGTAAAAAAATAACAAGAGTATTAATAGCCAATAGAGGCGAAATTGCACTTAGAATTATTCGTGCTTGTAAAGAATTAGATATAGAAAGTGTAGTTATATACTCAGAAGTTGACAAAGATGGTGTTTGGGTAAAAAAAGCAGACCATACAGTAAAATTAGAAGGACATCCAGTCCAAGTATATTTGGATGAAGAGAGAATTATAGAGATAGCAAAAGAACAAAAATGTACTGCTATTCACCCAGGGTATGGATTTTTGTCGGAGAGTGCAAATTTTGCTCGTGCTTGTCAAAAGAGAGGAATTATTTTTATTGGGCCAAAAGCTGAACATATAGAACTATTTGGAGATAAAATTGCATCAAAAGAGGCTATGAAAAAGATAGGAGTTCCAGTCATAGAAGGAACAATAGAAGCCATAAAAGACAAAGAGGAAGCCAAGGAAATAGCCAACAAAATAGGTTTTCCAGTTATTATAAAAGCTGCTTTTGGTGGTGGTGGTAGAGGTATGAGAATAGTACATAAAGCAAATGAATTTGATAGACTATTTGATAGTGCTACCAAAGAGGCAGAAAAGTTTTTTGGAAATGGTGATGTATTTATAGAAAAATATGTTCAAAATCCTAGACATATAGAAGTTCAAGTTATAGCTGATAAATATGGAAATGTTGTTCATCTAGGAGAGAGAGACTGTTCTATCCAGCGAAGACACCAAAAAGTAATAGAGATAGCACCCTCTCCAAGACTTAGCCAAGAGGTTAGAAAAGAGATTTTTCGTATAGCTCAAAAAGCACTTTATCGCTTAGGTTATGAGAGTGTGGGAACTGTTGAGTTTTTGGTTGACAAAGATGATAATATCTATTTTATAGAGATGAATACTAGAGTCCAAGTTGAACACCCTGTAACAGAAATCATCTCTGGAGTTGATATAATCCAAAGAATGATAGAGATAGCCGAAGGTGATAAACTACACTTTTTACAAGAAGAGATTAGTTTTAGAGGATATGCCATAGAGTTTAGAATCAATGCAGAGGACCCAAGAAATAACTTTATGCCATCTTTTGGAACAATCAATGAGTATCTCACCCCAGGAGGGCCGGGAGTTAGACTAGACACTGCTGTATATAATGGATATACTATCCCACCAAATTATGACTCTATGATAGGTAAATTAATAGTTTGGGCATTAGATTGGGAAGGAGTCGTAAAAAAAGCAAAAAGAGCTTTAGAAGAGTACCATATAGCAGGAATTGAGACCAATATTCCTCTACACAAAGAGATTATAAAAGACAAAGAGTTTATGGAAGGTAAATTTGATACTTCATTCTTAGATGGAAGAGCCGAAAGATTTGCACTACTCAATGCAATAGCCCCAACAGAAGACAAAAGTATTAGCTCATTTATGGCAAAACTCTTACAAAAAGGTTTGGTATCTATTAGAGGAGATTTTGTTTAAACCGATATAATACAAAAAAATAAAAATTATAAGGAAAACTTATGCTTAAAAAAATTTTGCCACTAAACTTAATAATCTCATTGAGAATGTTTGGTTTATTTATAGTATTGCCTGTATTGTCAATCTATGCACTCAATATGCCAAACTCCAACCATACAATGGTTGGGATTATTATCGGTGGTTATGCTATTACACAGATGCTGTTTCAAGTCCCATTTGGTGCAATTAGTGACAAAATAGGAAGAAAAAAAACTATTATTATAGGATTAATTATTTTTGCAATAGGTTCTCTTATTGCAGGATTAGCAGATAATATATATACTCTACTAATAGGAAGACTCCTACAAGGTGCTGGTGCGATAGGTTCAGTAATTACAGCTACTATTAGTGATGTAGTTAGAGAAGAAGAGAGAGGCAAAGCTATGGCTATTATGGGAGGTAGTATTGGCTTGGCTTTTGCAGTCTCTATGGTAGCAGGTCCAATAATTGCATCCCACTTTGGAGGAGTACCAACTCTATTTTTCTTGGTAGCTTTTTTGGCAATTTTATCTATTTTTATACTTATAAAATATGTTCCAGACCCTCCAGTAATCAAACATACCTATTTAGAAGATGATAAATTTAAACTATTTAGTAATAAAAACTTAATTAAAATGAATATTACAAATATGTTAGTTAAAGGGTTTATGACATTTGCTTTTATGATTATTCCTATTGTACTCACAAAAACTTATGGTTGGGAAAAGACAGAACTATATAAAATATATCTACCATCTATGATTGTCGGTATCTTATCTATGGGTCCTGCTGTTATGTTGGCTGAGAAAAAAGGAAAATATAAATTAGTCCTACTTTTGGGTATATTATTTTTGGCTATTTCTTATCTAATTATAGGATTAAGTCATAGTGATACTCTATTTATGATAGGAGTAGTTATCTTTTTTATAGGTTTTAATTTGCAAGAGCCTATCTTACAATCTCTAGCCTCAAAATATGCAAAAGTTCATCAGAGAGGAAAAGTTTTAGGAATCTTTAATAGTTTTGGGTACTTTGGTACATTTATAGGTGGTTTTATAGGTGGTATGCTTTTGGATATGGTTTCACTAAAGAGTATCTCTTTTGGAATAATAGTACTATGTATAGCTTGGGCTATTATGATACTTACCCTAGAAAATCCAGCGAAAACCAAAATAGCCTATATTCATATAGATAATACCAACCATGCAAAACATCAAGATTTACATCAATTAGAGGGATGTAAAGAGTGGTATATTAACGATACAGAAAAACTTGTAGTGGTAAAATATAATGAAGATATAACAAATGAAGAGAAGATAAGAGCATATTTGCAATAATAGTTTAAAGAGATAGAATACCTACTTATAACCAAATTTTAGATAAAATCCCAGCTAATAATTATAAGTAGGAATTAACTAAAATGGGTTTAAATATAAAAAATTTGGTTGAAAAATACAATACTCCACTATATGTATATGATTTTAATTGTATTTCAAAAAGGTATAAAGAGCTAAAAAGTGCATTTGAAGGTAAAAAATCTCTAATAGCATATGCAGTTAAAGCAAACTCAAACTTAGCAGTGATTAGACACCTAGCAAAACTCGGTGCTGGGGCTGATTGTGTGAGTATTGGAGAGGTTAGAAGAGCTTTAAGAGCTGGAGTTTTAAAATATAAAATTATCTTTTCTGGAGTAGGAAAGAGAGATGATGAGATAAGAGAAGCTCTAGAGAGAGATATTTTGCTCTTAAATCTAGAGAGTGAAGCAGAAATGAGAAGAGTAGAGACTATAGCCAAAGAGTTAGATGTTGAGGCTAGAATCTCTATTCGCGTAAACCCAAATGTTGACCCACAAACTCACCCTTATATTTCTACGGGATTACATGAAAACAAATTTGGTGTTAGTATAAATGATGCAAAGAGAATGTATATCTATGCAAAGAAATCAAAATATCTAAATCCTATTGGAATCCATTTTCATATAGGCTCTCAACTTACAGAATTATCACCAATTATAGAAGCTTGTGAAATAGTGGCCGATTTAGTACGCTCTCTTCGTGCAATAGATATAGATATTAAATTCTTTGATATTGGTGGTGGACTTGGAGTAGTTTATGATGAAGAGGTCACTATAAAAACTCATGAATACGCAGATGCAATCTCAAAAGCACTTAAAGGATTGGATTTAACTATTGTTATGGAACCTGGGAGATATATGGTTGCAAATTGTGGTATCTTTTTGACTAGAGTCTTGTATGAGAAAAAAAATGGAGATAAAAGATTTGTAATAGTTGATGGTGCTATGAATGATTTACTAAGACCAAGTTTATATGATGCATATCACAAAATAGAAGCTGTTCAAAAAGAGGGAGAAAAAACTCCAGCTGATGTAGTTGGCCCAGTTTGTGAGAGTGGAGATTTTTTGGGAAAAGATGTACTATTACCACCACTTGAACACAATGATATTTTAGTAGTTCATAGTGCAGGGGCATATGGATTTACAATGTCTAGCAACTACAATACTAGAAATAGAGCCTCAGAGATTGCTATATTGGATAACAAAGATTACCTAATTAGACAAAGAGAAGAGTTTGAAGACCAAATTAGGTTGGAAGAGGTGTGTAATACTGACTGGTTATAAAAAATAACAAAAAAATATAAAGGGGAAAAGGTGACACTAGAAGAGTTAAGAGTCCAGATAGATAAAATAGATGATACTCTACTGGAACTATACAACAAAAGAATGGAGCTGGTACACAAAGTAGGAGAACTCAAGAATAATACAGGTACTCCAATATATCGTCCAGAGAGAGAACAAGCTATACTCAATAGACTAAAAGAAAAAAACAGAGGCAAACTTACTAATGAAGCAATAGATGCACTATTTTTAGAGCTTTTTGCAGTAGCTAGAAACCTAGAACTACCAGAGAGAATAGCATATCTTGGCCCAGAAGCTAGTTTTACTCATCAAGCAGCAGAAATAAAGTTTGGTGCTATGAGTTCATATTTACCTATTAGCTCAATTAGAGGTGTTTTTAGAGAAGTTAGCAAAGGAACTGCCAAATTTGGAGTTATTCCAATAGAAAATAGTTCAAATGGATTAGTTAGTGATACTATAAACTGCTTGAGTGAATATAACCTAAAGATTATTGCAGAGGTTTTTATAGATGTTCATCATGCACTAGCTACTACTTGTAATAATATAAAAGATATAAAAAAAATATACTCCAAAGATATAGCCTTTGAGCAGTGTCAAATATTCCTAAAAGATTGTGGATTAGATGAGATAGAACATATTCCAGTAGAATCCACAGCAAAAGCTGCGAAAATAGCAAAACAAGAACCAAACTCAGCAGCGATATGTTCTGATATTGCTGCAAAAATGTATAGTTTACCGATACTTTTTAAAAATATTGAAGATTTTGACAATAACAAAACAAGATTTTTTATTATTAGCGACTTTGAAAATCAACCATCAGGTGATGACAAAACTACTATGTTAGTCAAACTACCAAATAGACCTGGTGCATTGGTTGAGTTTCTAAATGATTTTGAGAGTGCATCAATCAACCTAACAAAAATCAAATCTCATATTGTGGGTGGTGTATCTATATTCTTTCTTGAGTTTAATGGACACAAAGAGGACAAAAATATACAACATATTATAAAAAAACATCAAAATTCAATTAAATTATTGGGTTCATATGTTAGAGAAGATGATGATATATAAATAATAAATATAATTAAGGAGGGGATTTTGAAATTTAATGATAGCCTAAAAGAGATAAAAATATATGAGGCAGGTAAACCCATAGAGTTGGTAGTTAGAGAGTTTGGAATAGAACCAAAAGATGTTGTAAAATTGGCATCAAATGAGAATCCAAATGGATGTAGCCCCAAAGTAGCAAAAGCGATAGCTACCAATGCCCATAAAGCCTCTCTATATCCAGATGATAGCTTTTATGAACTAAAAGAGGGTCTCTCTAAGCGATTTAATATCCAAAGTGAAAATATAATAATAGGTGCTGGAAGTGACCAAGTTTTGGAATTTATCTCAAGAGCATTATTAAGTTCAAAAGATAGTGTATTGATGTCAAAAGTTACATTTGCTATGTATGAGATATATGCAAAGCAAATGGGTGCTAAAATAATCAGAACAGATAGTTATGAACATAAAGTAGATGAGTTTATCAAAGCCTATCAAAAACATAAACCAAAAATTGTATATCTCTGTACCCCAAACAATCCAACAGGTGACGGTATAACAAAAGAGAATGCTTTTGAAATTATTAACGCCATAGACAAAGAGACTCTCATAGTAGTTGATGGAGCTTATATGGAGTATGCTGTTGCCAAAGATAAAGCTTATGAGATAAAACCAACAGATATTTTGAATTTAGAAAATGTTATTTATCTTGGAACTTTTTCAAAAGCTTATGGATTGGGTGGAATGAGAGTTGGTTATGGTATTGCAAATAGTAGCCTTATCAAAGAGTTATACAAAATGAGACCACCATTTAATATTACCACTCTTTCACTAATTGGTGCAATAGAAGCTCTAAAAGATGAAGAGTTTGTTCAAAATTCAATATCTCTACACCAACAAGAGTTAAAAAGATATGAAGAGTTTGCCAAAGAAATGGGATTTGAATATATAGATAGTTATACCAATTTTATAACTTATCTATTTCCAGATAATATAAACTCCACAAAAGTATTTGATGAACTTTTCAAAAGAGGAGTAATTATTAGAGATTTGGCATCATATGGAATGAATGCTGTTCGTATTACAGTAGGTACAAAAGAGCAAAATAACAAATTTTTTGAGACATTTAAAAAGGTAGTTGGGTGAATAAGTTTGGGGATTTGAAAACAAAAAGTATAAAAGAGTTGGAAGAGATAGCTAGTCAGGTTAGAGAGAGGATTTTAGAAGTAGTTAGCAAAAATGGAGGACATCTAAGTTCTACTTTGGGGGCAACGGATATTATTGTAGCAATGCATGCTGTTTTTGACTCCAAAAAAGACCCTTTTATTTTTGATGTATCTCATCAATCTTATGCTCATAAACTACTAACAAATAGATGGGATAGTTTTGAAACTTTACGCCAATTTGGTGGAATTAGTGGATATACAAAGCCTAGTGAATCAGATAGTGACTATTATATGGCAGGACATAGCTCGACTTCTATCTCAATAGCTGTTGGTTCAGCCAAAGCTATCGCACTAAAAGGTGAACAAGATAGCAGAATACCAATAGCTCTGATTGGAGATGGTTCTATGAGTGCTGGAATGGTATATGAAGCTATGAATGAGCTTGGAGATAGAAAATATCCAGCAATTATTATACTAAATGATAATGAGATGAGTATAGCTTCACCTATTGGAGCATTAAGTAGAATTTTATCTCAAACCATGGCATCATCTTTTTATCAAAAATTCAAAAGTTTTACAAAAGATGTTTTAGAAAATCTTCCAAATGGTGCTACATATATAGCAAAAAGAGTAGAGGAATCATTTCAACTCATTACCCCAGGGATACTCTTTGAAGAACTAGGACTAGAGTATATTGGCCCAATAGATGGACATAATATCGGCTCTTTGGTTGAGACTTTTAAACTAGCTAGAAGTATGAATAGACCTGTACTAATCCATGTCCAAACCACAAAAGGAAAAGGGTACAAAGTCGCAGAAGGAACAGGCTCTAGCAAAGAACATTGGCACGGAGTTGGTGCATTTGATTTAGAGACTGGAAAAAGCCTCAAAAAATCATCTCCAAAAACAGCCACCTCAATATTCTCAGAAACATTACTAAGCTTGGCAGAGAGTGACCCAAAAGTAGTAGGAGTAACAGCAGCAATGCCAAGTGGTACAGGAATGAGTGCTGTTATAGATAAATACCCAGATAGATTTTGGGATGTAGCCATAGCAGAACAACACGCAGTTACATCTATGGGAGCTTTGGCAAAAGAGGGGTTTAAACCATTTTGTGCATTATATTCTACATTTTTACAAAGAGGATATGACCAAGTTATTCATGATGTTTGTCTTATGAATCTAGGAGTAGCCTTTGCTATAGATAGAGCAGGAATTGTGGGAGAAGATGGAGAGACACATCAAGGGGTATTTGATATATCATATCTTAGAGCAATACCAAATATGACTATATTTGCCCCATCATCAGATGCTAGTATGGTTGAAGCTATAAAATTTGCAAAAGATTTCCCAACACCATGTGCATTTAGATACCCAAGAGGTGCTTTTAGCCACCAAGAAGAAAAATCAGAGCCTTTTGAACTAGGAAAATCAAGAACTATCAAAGAGGGTGAAGATATTTTATTTATAGGTTATGGCAATGGGGTAGGTAGAGCTATAGAGACAGCAAAACTACTCAAGGATAAAAACCCAACTATTTTGGATTTGAGATTTGTAAAACCATTAGACAAAAATAGACTAAAAGAGCTATCCAAAACTCATAAAAAATGGTATATATTTAGCGATAGTGCCAAAATGGGAGGAGTAGGAAGTGCTATTTTAGAGTTTTTATCTGAAGAAAAAATCAAAGATATAAATTTAGTATCATTTGAATATAAAGACAAATTCATAACTCACGGTAATACCAAATTGGTAGAGGAGAGCTTGGGGATATTGCCAAAACAGTTGGCTTTGAGGATAGAGTCAAAATAAATTATAATTTAAATCAAAAGTACAATTTTATCTAAATATAATACTTTTGATTGTTAAAATAATCATCTAATCCAACTTCAACCTCTTCAACATCTCAGAATAATCCAACTGCTCAGGCAGATGATAATTATCTTCATCATACTCTGTCTCTATACCACTATCTAAACAAATAAATTGATGTAACAAATATCTATAATGATGTTTTTTGGCTAACTTTTTACCTTTAATAAACCACTCATCATAATCACTATCTTTATTATCTTTAAGGTATTTAGCATAAATCAATATTGCTTCTACATGATAATATCGTATATGATAAAGCTTTTCAATGGCATCTTCATAAAGAACCTTGCTCTTTTCATCTTGACTTTTAATAGCCAACATCAATGATTTAAGCCCATCAGTAAAAGGATTAATAACTATTAATTTTTTAATATCTTTAATCTTTACTTCATCTTTATCTGCTTTTACCAATGTATAAGTTAATTGCATCTTATTGATATGCTC
>Ga0256843_1003380_pt1 | contig 11110 bp, 14 predicted proteins | sample AlvinellametaG_FD_191572 | JGI IMG/M metagenome (GOLD analysis project Ga0256843, IMG submission 191572) | Pompeii worm associated microbial communities from hydrothermal vent at the East Pacific Rise, Pacific Ocean - Alvinella | ecosystem: Host-associated > Annelida > Integument > Unclassified ... | reverse complement strand
CACCTAGTAATATATTTTTGAGAGCATTAAAAATTGAAATTAATATATCTACTGTTTCTTTTTGAATCATTACTTAATCCTAATATTACTATTATGGGCTGATAAAGCTAAATTTGCCATTATAGCAAATAACCCTATAATATACATAGCCATCCTAAAATATTTATAACGTGCAAGTAGCTCATCTTCTTCGCCGCCTTGTACAACAACTACCTGATGTGGTTTTATTTTACCGCCTCGAGTCAAGCCATCAAAACCTGTATTCTGATCTGGTAAAATTTTCCATTCTAAGTATTCTGGAGATTCATCAAATTTCCAACTCAATCTGGTATATCTTGAACTATCGTACCCAGCTGACATTATATGTATCGCTTGTACGCACGCTTGTTTATCTTTATGAATGGTACATATACTATCCTCTGTCATTTTTTTATGAGGTAAGTAGCAGTCCAGACTTGGGTCAAATACAAATTTTTTTGTCGATAAATCAAACGCAAAAACATCTCCCGTGGGAGATATTCTCATTTTCCTCGCACAAGTTTTCAGTGCTTCTGTTATTTCATTATCCGATATAGTTCTGTATCTTGTTAATCTACCCTTATCGTCTCTAAGTAGCAAGTCATTCACACAAACTTTAACTTGTTCCAAGTTATATCGAGCTTGTATCCTTGCGCTGTTTTCTAAGAAAAATTTCCATGTTATATCTATACTGACTGTACATAGAACGATCAATGCTACAATTACAATATTTTTAACCGTATATTGACTACCTCTCATATCATTCGCCTCCTAAATTTTTAACATATTCAACTAGTACACAAAAATTATCCCAGTCATCTTTGGTACATTTTTGTCTAGTACTTTTTTTATAGTTATTGTGAAATTGCGAATGACATGAACGACACAACGTAATCCCGTTATCAACATTAAACCGTTCATCCGGAAAATATGATGCACTGTTTATGTGATGTGCTTGTCTGTTTTTTCTGCGGTTGCAGATCTGACAAACTCCATCTCTCCTTATGACTGCTACCCTCCATCTCCTGTATTCTGCAGTCTTTCTCCAGTCCATAACTTTGCCTTTAAAATGTTTTTTAACTACGGTTGATTAGTTCGGGTTGTGTTGTCCTCTTGGTACTCTTTTATGTAGATCATATTTCTTTTACATTTATTAGCAGCATTCCATAGATCAACGATGTACTCTGCAGCGTCGGATTGTGTTTTTATGTTATCGGGTACTTTTGGTAAAGGTGAGGTATCTATAAAATCTCTAGGTATATATACTTTTTTAACTACCGTTTTGGTTACTGTTATTATTTTCGGCGGGAGCGGTTTGCATTCTCCGCAACCAGTCAAAAGTATCCCTGAGAACAGGAGCAGCAGGGCCATCATCGCTCTTATTAACATCTTTGATCCTTTGCTTTATATATATGATCTGTTTATTATTTTTAAGATCTTCTTCATATTTTTGTTTCAGTTTGATTATATCATATTCATACTGTTTTTTAAGCACATCCATTTGCTTTTCATTTTCACTATTAAGATGTTTAAGTTGTTCTATCTGCGCTTGTTGATGATTGATCATCATTTCATACTCAAAAACTCGTTGTCGCGCGTTACTTAAATCTAGCTTCAAGGATGTATAATTATGCCACACATAATACACTGCTCCAAAAACGACTAAACCCACAACACTATATAAAAACCATTTTTTATTTTTTACAAAACCTATCATTACACTTAAAAAACCCATTTTTTCTCCTGCTATCGCTTTCGATTTTTTTAAAACTCTTCGAGTCGAGGTACCAAGGGTATTGCTCCATTCAGGCAATTGTTCCGCGCTAAAGTCGCTCCACAATTCCTTCATTTCGCTACCCTTTTTTTTGATTAAAAGATTATTATGCGAAAAGAACAACAGGACAGGCAAGCCAACCAAGACTTACCTGTCCCTCTCTTTTCTACCAGAATATATACGGATCATCGGCAGCACCTGTTATATTATACCACTGTCCATATTTATATACTTTTTCACTGTATTCGTAATTTATATCACAGGCGTCGATCACTTGCCCGTTTGAAAATCTAACTTTTTTTCTTATACAAAATTCTCGTGCTATCTCATGAGGTACTTCACGAATACCATAAAACCGTCTTGCTCTCGTTATCTCTTTATTAATCAAAGGTCCACCGTTATACAATTGATAAGCAACCCACAAATGGCTACTGTACGCTTGTATCTTGCAGTTTTTCATAATATATGCTTGTGCTAACAACTGATTACGAATGGTCTTAATGTTAGGGATACCTTTTTTTCTCAAAAACTTTTTCCATATTCTATATGTAATCTGAGGTAACCCTTCACTACCGACACCGTCTCTTGATAATACATTGCGACAATTTGATTCTTGTTGTAACTGCCCGACACCATACCAGTAGGGATAATTTAAACCAAATACTCTATAATGTGCACGTCTCACATCTTGAATATAGTGTCGACACCTATCACTAGCGTGCAGTGATAAGATTAAAAAAAATGCTAACCACCAAACGCGTAACATAATGGTATAATTGTATAAAAGGAGATAGCTGCGTAAACTGACGGTGTCATAGTACCGTTCCAGTTAACTTTTGGAAATATAATTTTTCTAACTATGTGTGCATGCAACACACCTGCAGATACAAGCGCAGCTTTTAAAATCATTAACTGAATCGGTGCACTAAGACCTTCGTAATCCTTAAAATAAAACAACGCACCTGTTATTAACAAAAGCGTTAAATCAAACAATACTCTCTTCATCAAAATCCTTTATTTTATTTTTTCCAGTAATTTATCCAGTATCTCTTTATAAGTACTCGCACTTGTTGAAGAAGAAGCAAGTTCTGTGTTTTCTGATTTAGGTGAAGTTGTTGTATAAAAACCATACACACCCATCATCAACGCAGTAAACGTGTAATACGTATTACTTGAAAACTCTTTACTACTCCACACTTCATATACAAACACAATAATCGTAATAAACAGATACACAGATACTGTAGAGAATAAAATTAAATTTCTCATTCTATTAGGAGAACCTTCTTCGGTCCATTCGAGTATATTCTTTAAACTATAACTCATAATAAATCCTTTTTAAATATGGTTGAGGTGGGAGGATTCGAACCCCCGATCCCCTGGACCAAAACCAGTTGCCCTACCGCTAGGCCACACCTCACTATTTTAAAATATTAAAAGCTTTTCCTGGAGAAGCTTTAGACGGTTCAACCACCCAAAGCTTCTTGCATCCAGATATCTTGAGAGCCGTAGTACACCATTCACTACAGAACCATAAATCTTCTCTATCCTGTAGTGGTATCACGAAGCCGCATATACCGAACCAATCATAATGACTGTTTTCTGTCATTTTAAAAAATTCATATATTAACGATTGGTCTGCATCAGGTATATCGAGATAATCCCATTTTGATTCGTCCCAAACATGAACTTTACGTCGCACTCTATTTTCTCTAGGTGAAATGGAATACATATAACCATCTTCTAAAATAAGTTCCATGTGTGAATAAGGGCTTCTTGTTTTCAATCTCACTAGTTTATCTGTAAAATCTCCATCACCTTTATAAAATGCAGCGTAAACCATAATAGAATCCTTTCGTGAATAGCTGTTTTTTAGTTCGACTTCGTACGACCTCTGCTGATGTATTCTAAAGATGTGTGTTTAACTTGATTCACGATTTTCTTGTTGTCTATAACAACTCCACCTTCGACCATATTTTTTTCAAAGATTTCTTCATCTAGATATCTATATTCATTTTCATTATTGAAGACCACCAAAACATGTGCACCTTCAATAGTTTCATGAGGAGAAGTCCCTGGGTTTATCTTAACATCATGAGTTACTATTCTTATATTTGGATATGAATTAAAATGATCTATAATTTTCATTGCTATGCTGTTTCTGATATCTGCGATACCTTCTTTATAACTCAAACCCCATAATACGAGTTTCAAGTTTGTGCCGTTGCCAAATTTTGAAAAGCCTTTTTTAATCTGATTTATTGTATCCATAAGAATAAAATTATTTGTTATATCGATAGCTTCTATCATTCTAGAAGGGATTTGATTATCTTCTAGAGAATAAGATAACGCTATTGTATCTTTCGGATAACAATGACCTCCATATCCATATCCTGGTTCGAGTGCTGCTGTACCCCATTTATTGCTATCTTGTTTCAATGATGCTACAACATCGTCTATATTTGCACCAACTTTGTCAGCATAAGCCGCTAACAGATTAATATAACTTATACGCATCGATCCCATAACATTATGCGCATACTTTATCAATTCAGCAGTTGTGGTGTCTGTGTGCATTAATGTTGTCATAGGGTGATTGAATGTTAATAGTTTTTTGATGTTTTTACCACTTTTAATATCTATCGACCCTAACACGAGATGCGAGACAATGCCCATATCAAACAACGCAGTCCCTTCTCTCATGAATTCAGGGTAATGATGTAATGGAGTTTTAAAAGTTTGCGATAAAGTGCCGCACGTGCCAGGTATCATAGTTGATCTGATTACTATATCTCCAAAACGCTTAAAATCTTTACTGAGCACCGATAACACTTTTTTCACAATGGATGTATCGCACTCAGCATAACCTTTTGTAGGAGTATCCACACATATAAATGTTATATCATAATTGTATTTGAACAATTCATCTGGGTCCGAAAAAGCTACAAGTTTTCTAGATAATATCATACCGGAAAGATTGTCATGCACAGATGGTTCATCTGTTACCCTTTCACGATTATTTATTTTCTCTATCTTTTTTGAATCTACATCATAAATAAAAAATGTATTCTCACTGCCGTGATAGTATGCTGTGGTAGCTAGACCAACATTCCCTGCACCTATTACCAAAATATCCACTACGCACCTTCCTTTCTTAAAGCTATAAGTTTTTTTGTCAAGATAACTTTATTGTCTTGAACTGCTGGTTGATTATAAGCATTGATATTCAAACAAGCAGCAGTTGCAGCAGTTAGTAACTGATAATACCCCATCAAGTTACCCATCTCGTACTCATTCAATTCATCAAGTTCTATGACATCATAAGGAACAGTGCCAACTTTTTTTAGAGTTTCCATTAACGAGTCGCACTGCAAATTTATCAATTTATTGAAAGACACATTATCGAGTATGTTCGATAGATACTTTTTTTCACGTTTACTATTTTCTGGTATAACTTTTTTGATATGCTCTTTTACTTTAATAACTGTAACAATCTTATCACGAACTCCATCTATTATCAATTGTAAAAATGAATGTTGATCATTCGGTCCTATCAATCCGATCGGCGTTATACCTTCATTATCACCGTGTTCATTTATCTTTCCTAAGCTTTCGGCCCACAGCTGTACATACCATTCATTAAAAGATTTCAACCTCGAAGAATAAGCAAAGATCACATTCATAGAATACAGTTTCCTCGTGCGAGCAATAAAAATAGCTTTATAGATATATGAATAATCTTTTTGTGAATCTTTCAAACCTTTTAATAATTTATCTACATCAACACCTACGGCTGCGAGAGGCACTAATCCGACAACCGAAAATACCGAAAATCTTCCTGATAGCGAATAAGGAATTTCGAAAAATGGTATATCTTGTGATTTAGCATATTTTTCAAGCAGAGTGGCACCCTTTGTCATAATACTGCAATTGGTTTTGTCTAAATTCACTAAAGAATTTATATATTTCATCATAGCGATAGTTTCAACAGTAGTGCCTGATTTCGTAATCACAAAGAAAAAAGTATCCTCGAGATCTATATTTTTGATACGATTATCGAGTTCAATTGGATCAACTGTATCGAGAAAAATCATATTTTTAAACGATCTATTTTTGTTTAATAGTGCTTCATATATAGCTTTCGCACCAAGTATACTCCCACCTATTCCTATAATAGCTATATTTTTTTTCTTTATTTTTTTTGCAAAATCTTTTATATAAGTAGTATCTTGTTTGTAAAGATTAAAATGTATAAATTTTTTTTGCTCTTCTGTTATATTATCAAAAACGTTTTGGGTCGTACACGATGTAAAGAACTGTTTTTGTTTCATGTTTTACTCCTTAACACTTTTATACCAATCTATAAACTTTTTTAAACCTGTGAAAATATCGACTTGAGGATTGAATTTTAATTCTTTTTTAGCTCGAATATTATCACCGTGAGTTATACGCATCTCGTCATCACGATACCCTTTGTAAACAATTTTCATTTTTTTACCGAGCAATAATTCCAATGTTCTTATTAACGTGTTCAACGTTACAGGTTGACTTTTACATATGTTATAAATTCTATGATTGTTGCAAGATACTGGTAACTTGGAATCAATACATTTTATAAGTCCATCGATAACGTCATCAATATAAGTATAATCTCTCGCAGGTGACCCGTGGCCATAAACCACTTGCTTATACCCGTTTTCTATTGCTGAAGTAAAAAGATACGGCGCCATATTGGCACGCCCATATGGACCATACACACTGAAAAACCGTAACCCGATTATTGGCAATGAATGTTTTCTTGCGTACAAGTCAGCCATCATTTCCATTGATTTTTTTGTAAATCCATAAAGACTAGCTTGCTTATCGCTCGGACTACTTTCAGTAAATGGTGTTTTATTATTTCGATTGTAAACACTTGAACTCGATGCGTATATAACACGTTTAATATTATTCGTCTTGGAATATTCTAACACATGGTAGAATGCTTTTATATTGTTATCTATATACGGTGCACCATCTTCAGAATCTCTTATACCGGTTTTACCGGCTAAATGAAACACGATATCTATATCTATATTGTGTTCTTTCATGATATATGACAATTGTTTTTTATGTGCGACGTTGATAAAACATAAAGCATATTTTTTGTATTTGGTTGATTTCAGGATTTTAGTATTCGAAATAGAAGACATCTTTATACCTAACTCTTGCAAACGTGATTGGTTAGGTACAGTCCTTGGGCTATCGTCGACACCTACAACTTCGTGTCCGTCTTCTAGCAAACGTTTTACCAAGTGAAAACCGATAAAACCTGATGCTCCCGTGACTAGTATTTTCATGTTTACTCCTTCTTATTCAAATTGTGCAGAATACGGATCAAACTCTTTACCACATTTCAACGCACAAACTTTTAACCGTCCATCTTTAAAAGACCTAGCATGCCAGGACTCTTGTATCTTGTTAAACGTTTCGCCGTTAAGTATTTCATCTAAATTATGAAATTTGATATTTATATCTCGCTTATCTTTTATAAGTTTCCAAATTGGGGCATGTTTTTCAGGCCAGTACCATTTATAAAGCTGGTCAGCTAACCAGCAGCACGGTAACACTAGACCTTCTGCAGATATGTAAATTTCACGCTCATAAACTTTACAAGCTATATCTGTTTGCTCTAGATAATTATCAAGTGATCCGTATTGTTCTACCAACAGTTCTTCTTTTTCAAGTGCCTTATTTTTGTACTTATCATTTTTTGGTTTCTCGATCTTAATTTTCTCACCAGATTTTTTATTAAGGCCAGTGTGAGATTCTTTGCCTTTTGTCTTGGAATTAGAAAAGAATCTTCCGGTTTTTTTGGCTACAAATTGCTTGAAACCAAGTTTTTCAGATAACTCTCTCGCTTCTTCTACCTGATGTTCATTATGCCCGAATACTAGATAATCCCATATCGCATACCCGCCATCTTGTATAAATGCTTTCGCGTTTTCTATGATTTTGTCAAAATCTGTATTCTGCCTGTAAATATGATTCGTATCTTTTAATCCATCAATTGAAAATCTTACAGTCACTCTGAGGTGAACAAGTTTTCTCCACCAAGTTGGATTATGAAGTGAACCATTGGTGTTCATACTCAAATTCATATCCGGATTATTGGTGCGTAAGTACTCGAAAACTTTTAGAGTATCTTTAGCTGCTATCGGGTCACCAAAGTTACCACACATATAAACTTTTTTAAGTTTTTTAATTCTCTCTGGATCCAAAACGTTTTGGATATCTTTTAAAGTTAATTCACGATTATCAAGATACTGATTGACTTCTCCACCATTTTTATTTCTCCCGCATTGTAAACAACTTGCGTTACATTTTTCAGTAATTTCTAAATGAATAGTATCAAAATTCCACATCTATTTTAATTCCTTATATGCATATACATTTGGACCGTATTCAAGATCTTGTGCTGGCCTATCTATTTTAAAACCGACTTTCAGATATGTGGGTAATGCTTTTACTCTAGGTATGCTCCATATCAGATCGCAATTTTCGAATTCTGCCTGTTCTATTGTTTTTTGAAGAAGAGCTTGTGCAATACCTTTTCCACGATATTTAGGAAACACATAAAGCCCGCGACTACGGTAATATTGCTTGTTACCGACTCGCTCAGCTTTATGTCCGGAATTTACACCAACTAGTATACCATTTTCATAAGCCCCGAAAAAAGTAGGATCATTTTCTCCAACATATCTCTCCCAGGTTCCGTTAAATTTCATCCCAACGGCAGGTTTAATTTTGGACTTGCGATCAGGCCAAAGATATCTTTCCCAGATTTCAAGTATCTCGTCCCAAGATATATTTTTTATAATCATAGATGCTTGCCTCCTTTGGTGTACAGGTAAAGGGAAAATAAAATTAACAATAATAAAAGATGAGGAGTAAAAGTTATCAAAGTAGTTAATGACATGTTGTAGAATCCTTTTTTATAAGAATTTCTATAAGTCGAGGGGAAAAAGGGTAAAAACCAAAAAAAACAACAGGTAACAGGAGTCTGGTTTCGTAGACTCCTGTTACCTGTTGTAGAGGATATGCTATTATAAAATGTTTAAATCTGTCGCTAATCTATTATCAAAATCGTATATAGATATATCTTCAGAAAATGAATCATTGTATACTTGCTGTTTAAAAAAAGAAACAATAATACCTGTGTCTGGTTTCAAGTTATCGTATGAATTTATGATATTTTGATACTCTTCATCAGAAACAATTTTAGAATCATCTAATTCGTCATCAAAAGCAAAATCTCTATAATTACGCAAAAAAAGTTTTGATACAAATTTTGAATTTAGATATTTGTCCGAAATCGAATTTTTATTCAAAGATGTCACCAATATAATATAATTACTATCTGGATAAACATCTTCTATTTTTTGTATTTCATCATCATCAATATCTTCTAGTATAAATGTTAATCTTGCTACATTTGTAACATCTATACTTCCTAGTTCATCTGTTGCACGGACTCGTAACGATACCGTATACGGAAATTTATTTATTAAATCAGTAATACTTTGTTCTATCCCTACATATGAAGAACTATATATTGTTGTCTTTACAGGTTCCGGTAGATTAGATACAACCTCAAAAATTTCTTCAACTTTTTGCTCATCAAAATTATTTTCATCTGATACTATTGTAATCCATTTCATTAAAATCCTTTTTATTCTGTTTTTAAACTTATATTATCTATATATTTCTTAAACTGTTCATCGGTACCACCTGCTAATACATAACTCCGTTTTAATGCTAACTCGAACGATAGCTTAGCCCATAAACAGTAAACATCCATCGCCTCAGGAGCCTGTAAATTTCTATTCACACACAACCCTCGACACACAGGATAAAAGTCACAGTTGTCGCATTTTTCATTTTTGAAAAAGTAATCGTGTTGTTCTTTAGACATTGTTGAGGATTCGATATCCGGCTCCATTTGGCAAGCTGTAACTTGACCGTCCGGCAAAATTGTAATCATATTATCAAACATCCCACAATAATTTGAGGGATAGACAAACATATAATTATTTTTATCAATCTTAAACACATTAGGAAAATTTACAACATCAGTGTATGAAAATAGATTACTAGTCATGCCCACTTTATCATATAATTCATTATACAAGTTGTATAATGAATATATTTGGTCTTCTGTTGGATATAAATCATCTGAATTTGCAACCGACAATCTATAGAAAAAATTAGGATATTTGGAGGATCTGAAATGTTTTGTTATATGTGTTTTTAATAAATCCATATCCACATTACGTGAAACTATAGATGTATAAACTACTGTAACACCGATTTTTTGTAATTCTTCACCTCTTTTTAAAAGAATATTTCTATTTATAAATGCTTTATTAGATACTCTTGTAAATTGTTCATCAGTTAACCCGAAATCAACCGAAATGCCTATAGTTAGATCCTTATAATATTTTAAAATATTTTTGATTTTTTCTATAGCGGCTTTAAATTTTTTATCATTAAATAATAGCCCTGATGATATGTATAATGTTTCGATATTGTATTTTTTTAGAATATTTATAAGTAAAGAATCCAGTTTCGGATTTAATAAAGGTTCTCCTCCGTACAATTTGACCGTGTGGAGTTCTATTTTGGCTCCTTTTGTTATAAGGTCTTCCATTGTGTTTTCAAACGTTTCAAAATCAAGAAAAGATTTTCCTTGATTTAATTCATTTATATTATAACAATAACTGCATGCGCCATCACACATCATAGTTGGAATCATATTTATAGTGTTTATTATTCGCGACTCTGAAAACATGCGTCTTTTTTTATCTTCCATTAAAAATTGTCTAATATCATTTTTAACAAAAGTTTCATCGAATGTTAACATACTCGATTCTGTATCGAATTTAGTTTTTTTTGATACATTGATTATCATGTAAATTCCTTATATATTTTTGAAATACTTTCCATCTGTATTGTTCGTATATTTTATCAATATCCGTACATCCTAAATTATGTCGATCAATTCGACATTTGGAACAGATACTAACATAATCACATTTTTTGCAAAAATCTGGCAAAGTTGAAAAAAATTTGTCGATAGAACGCTCTTCGTTTAACACTGTTGCATCTTCGATATTTTGCGAATACTGTTTTATAAAAAAACAAGAATCAAAACCATTTTTGTGAACTGTTAAAGCATTTTTGAACATGCTGCAATGATAATTAAACGGAGAGTATATATAAACATCATCCGATATTTTTTCGTATAATATTTCATGTTCACAAAAACCGGAATTTTTA
>Ga0256843_1003379_pt1 | contig 11114 bp, 11 predicted proteins | sample AlvinellametaG_FD_191572 | JGI IMG/M metagenome (GOLD analysis project Ga0256843, IMG submission 191572) | Pompeii worm associated microbial communities from hydrothermal vent at the East Pacific Rise, Pacific Ocean - Alvinella | ecosystem: Host-associated > Annelida > Integument > Unclassified ... | reverse complement strand
AATATTATATTGAGTATTTTTTATATAAATACATAAAAAAACAAGGAGGAAACAATGGGATACAAGGAATTTAACCCATTTGAAACTAAGGCTGACGATATTGATGAAAGTATCAAAAAGTTTTGGTATGGTTATACAAAAAAAGAAGAAAAGTCTTTTGATAAGATTTTTGATAATTGTAAAAATATAAAAGATCTTAAAAAAACTTTTTTTGAGGCTGCAAAAATATATCATCCTGATAAAGGTGGTGATGTATTTAAAATGCAAAAATTAAATCAAATGTATCAACAAGCTAAAAAAAGATTAGCTATGGGATTCTCTGTTGTTACTGTAAGTAATGATAGAAAATTTGCTGATACTTTTGATTTTTAACTTTCCTTTGTGGAAAGTTTAAAATGATGGTTCTGGTTTTTTTGTGAAATATGTGTCAAATGCAAAACTAAATGCTTTTATTGTTTTTTCGCTTTCATTCCCTTTTACCAAAAATGAATACGCTTCATTTCTAATTAATTCTTTTTTTACACCAACAAGTAGATATTTTGTTTTTGTTTTATTTCTTACCCATTCATCTAATACATATGTTTTTGATAGTATTGCCTTTGATAAATAGTAACTTAAAGATGATGGTATACCTTTGTAGTCTTCTGGTGATATTCCTAACATTATGAAATATTCTTTTGATCTAATTAAAGAATCTTCTTTTATTTTTTCAAATAATTTTTCAATACCAATAATTAATGCTTTATTGTTTTTATCTGGAACCGCAGCTATACCTATTGAAGTCACATAATCTAAATATTTTGTGTTTTTACCACAAATCCATTCTGGTGCTATTTTATTATCTATTTTACATTGTGTAGAGTTGTTTTCATTTGTTGTTTTTTCAATTACATTTGGTTTTGGTGTAGTATTATTACATCCAGATAAAAATAAACCTAACATTAAAATACTTATAAAATATTTCATTTACTTGACCTTTTTTAATTCTTATTATATATGAAAAATTAAAAAAAGTCAAGGTAACCCAATATAGGGTTATCCTTTTTTTGCAAGGAATTGTAGGTATGTAGTTCTTTTTCCATCACCTTCATTTGTACATGCATATTCAAGAGCATCTTTTTCACCTATTAGAGTGATATGTGATTTTGCTCTTGTTATACCAGTATACATCAGTTTGTTATTGAGCATAATTTTATGTGCATCAACTACTGGTATAATAACCTTTTCAAATTCTGCACCTTGTGTCTTGTGTACTGTAAGTACATAACCAAGATCAAGTAGTTGTGCAGCATCCATATATTTATATCTTACATGAATATTTTCTACTGGGTAATATACATAAACATTTTTCTTTGTGATGAAAGAAACAACACCTAGCATTCCATTATTTACTCTTACATCTTGGCCCTTTATTTTTTCAAAAACTTTTGGACCACCTTTCATCTCTTCGGTTGTTATAAACTTCATTGTTTCATTTTTTGTATGAACAACTTTGTCAAATCTATATAGTTTTTTGTTTTGATAGTTAAAGAAAACTGATTTTTTATTCTCTTCACTTTCACTATTTATGAATTGACAAATCTCATTGAGTTTATTAACACCGAGTTCACCTTTTTTGATTGGAGATATGATTTGAAATGATTTAATATAACCAAGCCAATCTCTTTGAATAACTTTTTCTCTCATATTTGAGAGTTCAGAATATGCAAGTTGAGACATAGCATGTTGAATGGACATTCTGTTACGTTGTTTTGCTTGTGATGCCCATCTATAATCAATTTCACCTTCAATTTCTTCAAGTGAATAATCCATCCATTTAAAATCATCATAATCTCCATCAATTTTTTCTGGAACTTTTGCTTTTCTGATTTCATTTGCAAAGGCAGTTATAACTGCATCTTCTGACTGTCTGTAAATTTTAGTCAGTTCTACATTTTTTGCTAAGCCTAATGAAACAATATCAGAAAAAGGTGCACCAGCTCCAATTGGAGGAAGTTGTGCTGGATCTCCAACAAAAACAATTTTTGCATATTTTGGAATATTCTTTAATAGATCAAACATCATTTCAGTATTAATCATAGAACACTCATCAATAAGAAAAACTTTTTTATCAGATAGCTTATTCATAGAGAATTGAATAAGCATAGAAGCAATAGTCATACTATCTCTTTTTGTAGCATTACGAATTCTATCTGTCGCAATACCACTTAAAGCACAACATACAACTTCCTCTTTTTTAATCCCTTGACCAAAAAAACTTTTATACTCTATTAGTTCAAGGATTAATTTAGAAACCGTACTTTTACCTGTACCAGCATATCCACTTAATGCGAATACATGTACACCAGAGTTAATAACCCTTAAAGCTTCTTTTTGTTGATCAGATAAAGATATTCCATAGAATTTTTCTTTATCTTTAATCCACTTTTCAAGCTTTTTAGGAGACATTATCTCTTTTGATTCAATACTGTTTCTATTTTTTAACGATTGAAGAATAAATCGCTCTTCATCTTCAACCGTTTTCTTTGTATATTGATCATCTGAAACTTCTTTCAGATGACCTTTTTTAATTAATGCATCAAAACATGCTTTTATTTGATGTTCTGTTATTACTACTGTTCTAAAAGATTGATCTTCGAAAGTGGTAATAGCTTGAACATTTTTTACCATATCTTGATAATTAAGGACACTAGACCCTCTTTCTATCAAAATATCAGTTACATACATGATTGCTGCAATAACTCTGGCATTTGATGATTTTACAATACCTAATTGGTTTGCTATTTCATCTGCCTTTTTGAAACCTATCCCATCCACTATTGTTAATACATATGGATTTTTACGAATAAGTTTTATTTGCTCTTGTGTTAAAGTTTCTTCTATTTTAGATAAAAGAAACTTGCTTAACTTGACACCTTCTAATGCATCTGAAACATATTTCAGCTTTCTATGCTCTTGCCAAGTTTTTTTGATCTTTTCTAACATCGCTGACTTAATTCCATTAAACTTCATCAGTTCTTCTGGACGATTGTCAAGTATATCGATCACCTCTTTTTCTTCATATTTCTCAAATATCTCATCTAGGGCCTTTTGAGGTATACCTTTGATGAAGTTTTCGAGAAATAATTTTGTTTTATTTGACGACAATATATTTGCTGTTTGAAATACAAAACCTTTGCCGTATTTTTTGTGTTCTTTCCATTCACCTTCAAGTTCTATTCTAATTCCAGTAATTTTCTCTTTAAAAGGAAATTTACCATTTGCAGAAATTTCTTGATCTTTCATGCTTAGAATAAAAATTGAAAATTGAGTGGTTTCATCAAAGAATAAGATCTTTTTAATGACCCCTTTGATTTTTTCCATTTTTTCTCCTTATCGAACTTCATCTATGGTTTACTCAAAAATTAAAAGAGTAGATGAATATTCTATTATAAAGGAGACTGAAAATTAAATTTTTTGATATATATACTCATAGAGATTAAATTTTTTTTCTATACTTTTTTCTATGAAAAAATACCCTCTCTGAATATGATAAGAAAGATTTTTTTCAAAATCTTTAATTTCTATATTATGTCTTTCATTAAATAGATTTATCATTTTTTTGTATAATTCCGTTTTATCATCTTCTTTATTTAATCCAGTTACTTGCTCTAATCTATATTCTTTTCCATTTAAATTGACATCAAATTCAAAAGAATTTTTTTCTTCAATAGATAAAGACATGTTTATTAAAAATCTCAAAATCTGCCATTTTGGTGCACTATCCATCATTAAATTTTTTGAGATTTTAGGAATTGTATTTTCAATCTCTTCTGTTGTTTTAACCATTTTTATTCCTTTTCATTTAAGTCTTTTATACTTGACCCATTTTCATTTAAAATAATTTTATATTCATTTAAATCTTTAAAAACATCTTTTAAATTTTTAGTATTGTATACATCTTTCAAACCATCTGTTTCAGTGTCTGTTAATAGTAAAACTAATTGATCAAATGATAGATATGCATTTTTCATTATCATTTCTCTATTTGTCTTAGAAAGTCTTCCTAATGGTGTGTCAACAATCATGAAATCGTTAAATTTTAAATATTGCATTAATGATTTAATAATTAAAAAATTTAAAACTTGTTGTTGACCAGCTGACAACATTTGCAGCTGTTTATGTTTAGTGTCTATAACTTTTAATCTAAATGAATCATCTATATATATAGATTGAATATCTTTATATGTATTTCTAAAATCTTTTGTATTTTCATTAATATATTCATTTACTTTCATTAAGGCATCTGTCTTAGTTTCATCTATTTCTAACTCAGTTTCACTAATTACTTTATCAAGTATCTTTATTCCATTGTTGCTTTCTAAAATATTCTTATTATTAATATAGACCTTTGCAATTCTTTTTTGCAGCATGGTTTTTTCATCAATAAGATCATCCATATTTAAAATAACATTTTTTAATTTATTTTCTAAGTCTAACAACTCTTCTTCATAAATTTTTAATTTTGCAGCAACATCCATAATTAATATATTTCCAGATAAACCATTTTTTATAGAATTTATTTCTTTTTTTAACTTTTCTATTTGGTTTTTTAATGTTTTAATTTTTGATAAAATCTTTTTTGTTACTGTCTTTGAATTTGATAATGAAAAATCTGCTTCTAAACTAATATCATTTATGATTTTATCTATTTGATCTTCATTCAATCCATTTTGTTTCAAAATTTCTTTAAATTTATTGTGATTTTTTATATCTACTATTTTTTCTTTTTTTTCTAATAAAGAATCATAATTATTTGATAGTAAAAATGGTAGATCATTTATTAAAATTGGAAGGACATCTTTCATTAAGATTGTAACTTCTTCTAATTTTTGTTCTAATAAAGATTCTTTCTCTTCTAATCCATCTGATAATAAATAAATTTCAGATTTTAATCTAGAAATAGATTGTTTTTTTGATGCTATCTTACTTCTTAAATTTATTTTTTCTTCTACAAAATTGTCAATTTTTACTTGAATTTTTTGAACTTGCTCTTCATCTTCTATTAATTTAATTGCAAAATCACCATTTTCTGATAATAATTCTTTTTTTGCTTGAATACAATCTTTTTTCATGTTTTCAAGTAATTCTAACCCAAAAATTTTAGAAAAGAATTTTTTTTGTAGAAATGAACTCATGTTTAATATATTTTTATCTGATTCTCCATCATAGAAAATTAGATCAATTAATACATCTGGAAATTTGCTTTCAATAAATTCATGAGCATCTATTCCTTTTAATTTTTCTCCATTTATATTTACAGTTAATTCGATTTTATCATTTGTTTTATGAAATTCTTTTTTGATTGTAAAATCATCTGTTTTTAATTCAACAAATGCATTTACTTCATTTTTATTTATAATTTTATCAATTGACATTTCATTATTTTTAAATAGAATTTTCAAACTATTAATTAAACTTGTTTTACCATGACCATTTAATCCATAGATAAAATTTATTTCATTTAGATTTAATTTATATTCACCATTGTATGCGAACATATTTTTAATAATTATATGCTTAATCAAATTTTTCTCCTTTTGAAGATATTGCTTTTACTCTTTTTATAATGTCTTTAACAACACCTCTTCTATTTCCAATATTATCTCTATATTTTTCAATTTGATATATTGCTTGAAATTCTTTTGATTTATTTGAGTCTTCTATTTTTACATGAAGTAATTTTCCAAAATTCTTAGCTATTTTTATTGCTGTATTATCAACATCTCCATCTTCATTCCAATACTTTTGAATAGCTATAATTTCTTCATCATCTATAAGTCTTGTTTCTAATTCTTTTTCTGCATTTAACAGATCAATTAAAAATTCTTTTCTTGCTTCAATAGTGTATGGCCCATTGCCTTCTATTCCATCTCTTCTTCTTTTCTCTCTTTTCCCTCTATCCATTTCCCTATATTCTATTAATTTTGATCTTAAATCTGATAATTTTTGTAAGTTTTTTTGATCTGTATTTTGAATCATTCCTTCTAATGATTTATCTGTTTTAACAACAGTACAAACCCAGCACCCAAATCTTGTTTTTCCACAACTTTGGTTGTCTGGATGTATTGCAATATTACAATCAGCTTCACTTGAACCTTTATCATATAGAGACATCATTTCTTCATTATTTGACCAGTCTGATTTAAATGTTGATATAAAATTCCAAACATCTTCATTACTCCAATCTTTAATTGGTGAATACGTATATGCATTTTTTATTTGATCATTCAATGTTACACCAAAATGATTGACTTCTCTTTTTTTAATACTTTCAGCTCTATTTGTTGATTCTGCACTTCTTACTCCAAGCATCATAATAATAGAACCATGTTTTTCTGCTATATTTTCAATATAAGCAGTTGTTGGTCTTATTTTCATTCTATCTGTGCACCATCTAAAATTTTGAGTTGGTGATGGATATCCTCTACCTATTATTTTGCTCCAAAATGTATCTTCTACTTTTGGTGTTATTAGTTTTATATGGATATCATATTTATTCTTGTCTATCCAATTTTGAATTTTTGATAAAGTTTTGTTAACGTAGTCTTCAATAATTGGCATTTCAACTCTTGTGTCTGATGTTACAATATAAATTGGTTTAAATGCTTTATTATCTTCATGAAGTTGTTTATATGCCGATAGTGCTAAATGTAGAACTGTTGAAGAATCTTTTCCTCCTGAAAAAGTTAATACCCAAGGTCTTTCATCCATTAAATAAAATTTTTTAAATTCTTCAATTTTTTCTTGAATGTTTATCATTAATTTTTCTCCAAATAAATATAATATATTATACTATATTTATTTGAAAATGTCAATATTGATTTTTACAATATTTTTTATCAAAATTTATTTTTTGCCAGCCATTTGGTGCATCTGAATCTTTTGATTTAACCATAGCTAATGCTGAAACTTTTGGTTTTAAATATTTTAGTTGATCTTCTTTTACTAAAATTTTACTTGCAACTTGTTTTACGTACATGTCATCGACACCAAGTATTATTTTCATTGCACTATTCATAAGAATATCATCAGGAAAATGGTGTAGTGATTGGCTTGCCAACAACATACCTAACCCATATTTTCTAGAACCTATTGAAATTTTATTATAAATAGAATCTTTATCATCATCAACAAAATCACTTGCTTCATCAATAACAATTATTTCTCTTGCATGTTTTGTAATCCCTTTACTAATTGCATGGTCATATATTCGTTTTGACATAGTGTCAATGAATATAATTTTTTCATCTAAACTTAATGTTCTTAAATCAAATCTGAATATTTTTTTAGATCCATCAAACCTTAAACCACCACCATTAAACACACCTGCATCTTCTATTAACTGAATTCTATCTAATAAACTTTCAACCATTTTTGTTACATTTTTTTTCATTTCTATAATTTGTTCAAATTCATCACCAGTCTTAATACTGTCTACAAAATCAATAAATGCAGTTTTAGCTTCATTCTTATACTCTTCTAATTTTTCAAATGCTTCTGTTACACCATCTCTTGCACTTTCCGCATTTTTTGCAATTAATTTTGCTTGTTCATTAACTCTGGATAAATGCATTGCTGTTTTTAAATCAGAAGTTAACTCCATAGCCTTCAATGAATTTTCTAAAAACATTCTTAGATCTGATAAAGTTGGTGGTTTTTTTGACCATGTAGAAGGATTTTTTGCATATATTCCTTTTGAAGCATATAATCCTTTCATATATCTACTTAAAGATGCAGTTTGTCTTGCCCCAAGAGCTGATGAGCCTGTTTTTTGAATTGTTTTAATAATTTCATTTATTCTTTTTCTTGGCCCACCATATTTTGGATCACTTGAAATTTCTAATAAATTGATTCCATTTCCAGCAGTCTCTGAAAAATCAACAGTTGAGCATACAGATGACGGAAGATCATCACCTATATCACCATGAACATCAAATATATAAACTCTTTGTATTTCTGACATAGTAGACAATTGTTGAACTATTTTATTTATAGTATATGTTTTTCCTGAACCAGAATACCCTGTAATAATTCCATGAAAGTTAGTAGACTCTACTAAATCCCAATAGAATGGTGTGGCATTCCAATGTAAATAACCTAATTGAACTTTCATATATCCTCTTTTTAAAATTTTATCTCAAAATCTGTTTTATATTCCACTTTAAAGAATTTACTTATTGGTTCACCCATCCCTATACTAATTAACATATCTTTTGCTGGTATCATTTTTTGATTTGTTAAAATAACTAATATCTGTTTCAAATCTCCTGATTTTATCTTTTCAATAATATCTTTGTAATTTTTTTCTTTTTTATATTTATTAAATGATTTATCATTAATAAAATTTTTCCATACAATATCTTCTGTAATATTGTCTTTTAATCCAAAACTTTTTAAATTATATTTTTCTACTTCTTTTTTTGTCATGTTCATTATTGATGACAAATATGCATTATATATTGAATGTTTTATACTTTTATCAAAGATTGCACCAATGTTAACATATTCTATAATTGGATTAGAACCAATATTAGACATTTTACCTTGGAATGAAAAAATGTCATTATATTTATTTTTGAGAGCAATATTATCAATTTTAACACCTTTTAAAATACCAGTATCATAAATTAAAGATATTTCAAATTTATACTTTTTCGCTGAAAAATAATTTTCTAGAATATTTTCTGTAAATTTATTTTTCATATTTTTATTAACAACCTTTAATCCAATACCATCTACTGAGATTTTAATACTACCATTAGCTCTTTTAGTTCCTAATTTTGCAAGATTTTTTATGTTTTTTATATTCATTGTGTCTAAATATAAAAATCCATTTTGCATAGGACTAATAACATTTGTTACCTTACACTCTATATCAAAAATTCCAGAACAATCAATATCATCATATTTTATCATTGCTTTATCAAATTTTCTAGAAATCTCTTTTTCAGCTTTTATAGGAATAAAAATTGCATTTATCACAAACATTAGCATTATAATCCCTAAAATTACAACACCACCAACTTTATATATTTTAAATTTTTCTTTTTCGCTTAATTGTGGATTCATTTTTACACTCCTTGTACTAAAAATTGAGCAGAATTTGAAAGAAATGGTATTATTACATCTGCATCTTCTGTTGAGAAAAACATTTCGTTTAAACCTACACCAACATAATTCCCATCAATAATTGGTTTGTAAATTGTAATTAAAGGTGGAACTTCTCCTACAATATTTTGAATGAAAAAACCAGACGCTTCTAATTGATCATATAAATTTTTTGACCATTCTTGCAAACTTTCCTCTTTTTTTTCATCAAAATCATCTCTGTAATAAATATAAAGTTCACCATCTTTAATTGATATAAAAACTAAAACTTCAATTGGAATTGTTTTTTTATCAAATTTTTTTAATTTTATTTTTTTCATTTTTGCAACCTTATATTTATATATTATAACATAAGATTGCTTTAAAGTAAATTAAAAATTACCATTTAATCCTAAAATTGCTTTTTGCGTTGTGAGATATGCCCCTGCACCATCAATTCCTTGATATTCATATTCTACAAAGAAAGAATAGTTTTTTGATGTATGTAGTTCAACTGGAACACTTACTGTATATAGGTTAAATGATTCTTTATTTTGTAAATCAACATTATCTACTGTAATTGTTGTTTTATCTATATATGAATAAGAACCTTTTAGACCAATCCATATATCACTTTTCCCTAACTGTACTGTATCTTCAACTGATAAACCATATATAGGTGAAGTTAATTCAATTTGAACTGAATTATAACCAGTTTCTATTTTTGTTGCACCAGCATAAACACCATATAAGAATCTATTCCCTTCTGTGTAATATCCTGAATATACACCAAGTGAACCTATTTTATAATCATATGATGGCAATGTATTAGTGTTTTTTAATTGATCACCATTACTTATTTCACCATTTAAACCAATATATAAAACGTTTCCAAGATATTTTACACCTTTATCACATATTTTATATTTAAGGTCAAATTTCACACCAGATGTATCACTAAAATTAGCCTCTTCTGTATCTGATTTCACATATCCAATTTTAACATCAAAATCTGGTTTAATTGTGTTTACTTTACTATATTCAAAAGCACCTTCTGTTGAAGCTTCATCTTTTTCTAAAAATGGAGCATCTGCAAAAACAGCACTACTTAATAATAAACATGCTGTTAACGATAATATACTTTTTTTCATTTTCTTCCTTTTTTCTTTTATATACTAGATAAAAATTATATCACTATTATTAAAATTTTCACCTAAAATTCTAATAAATATATAGTTGAACCAATATTGGAATAATCAACATTATCTATATATTTTTCTTTTGAAAAAACTAATGCTTTATATTTTTCAATTTTATTCGGACAAATTATTTTTTCTGTTTTTCCAAGTCTTTTGTTCCCGTCAACATTTACTTTTATAAAGATTTTACATTTATTTTCATCTTCAACTATAACTGGATAAACTCCATTTTCAACATTTGGACTTAATCCTGTTATTAGTTCTACTTTTTTCAAAGAATCATTTTTACTCTTTACGATTTTTACAATATTTTCTTTTTTTTGAATAGGTTCTTTTTTTGTAGGGATAATTTCTTTTTCTTTATTTTTTTTATCTATTTTAGTAGTTTTATTGGAACAATGATCATTAACCATCTTCATAACAACAATATTTACATCTGTTACTTTTGCAGCTTCTTCCAAAGAAACAATAATATCTTTATACTTTTTTGTTAAATTTGATAAATAGCTTGAATTTATATTTTTTAAATCTTGTGTATTTACATCTTTACATTTATCATATTGCATTGCTCCTAAATACGCATATAGAGTATTTGGTTGTTCTCTTTTTAATGTTGCTAAAATTTTACTAGAACTTACATCTATTTTCGACACTGGTGTAAATGCCAATAAATTAACAGAAATAAAACTTATAAATAAAATAAAATATTTCATTATATTCCTTTTTTTGATATAATTATACTCTAAAATTTAAAAAAAATCAATAAAAGGAAAGAATATGATTAGT
>Ga0256843_1003378_pt1 | contig 11118 bp, 8 predicted proteins | sample AlvinellametaG_FD_191572 | JGI IMG/M metagenome (GOLD analysis project Ga0256843, IMG submission 191572) | Pompeii worm associated microbial communities from hydrothermal vent at the East Pacific Rise, Pacific Ocean - Alvinella | ecosystem: Host-associated > Annelida > Integument > Unclassified ... | reverse complement strand
TTATTGATACTCCAAAATTGAAAATTTCTCTAGCAAACCAACGTTTCTTTTCTTCAGAAATCAATAGAACATTTCTTTCTTTTTCTATTTCTTGTATTTTTTTCATTATTCTATCTATAACAGGTATAGAGTTATTGTCATTATTTATTCTATTATATTTTTCTATTTTTTCTGTTTGTATATTTTTTCTAGTAGATGGAATTAACTCAAATATTTTATCATTATTTAGAAATACTTCAAAATCTTTTTTATTTTCTTTTTGTTCTACAGAAACTTTAATTAATTGCATATTTTACCTCTATTTTTTTTTTATTTATATAGAATTATATAGAAATAAAACTTAATCTTTTATTAATCTTTTTTAAAAAACAATATCTATTATTTTTTCTAAGTTTGTTGAAACATTTATTGTTTTTTGTCTTTTTTTTGCTTTTATTAATTTATCAGTTATTATAATATCTGCTTTTTTTATATTTTTTACTATTTGTTTTTTTCTTATTACTTTTTTTAATAATTTTTTAATATCTATTAATGAATCTCTACTATTATAATCTTCTTCAAATTGTTTTTGTAAGTTATTAGAATTTTGATAACTTTGTTTATTTTTAGAAACAATATTTAAAACTTCTAGATGATTTTCATCTAAATTTATATAAAAACCTAAGATTGTCATACCTATGTCATTTAATTGAATTGCATAATCCATTTGATCTAATTGTATAGAAACAGCCTTTCTTCCATTTTTTGATAATATTCTATCTTTTTTATCGATTATATTCATAAACCATAATACTTCATAATTATCAATTGTTAAACCATTATATTGTATTATTGATGTAATCATATTTCCTATATTTTCTTTTTTTGCCAGATTTATATCTATATCTATCATTTCAACAGAATATTCTAAATCATTACACTCAATAATATCACCACTAGAAGTTATAATTGTATCACCATCTTTATTTAACAAACAAGGGTTTCCAAAATATATACTTTTATTACTTTTTAATAAATTAATTGAATGATCTAAATCACAAGATGTTTTTCCTTTCCAGGCTATTCCTAATCTTAATATCTTATTTTCACTTAATATTTTATCAAAAGGTATTTTTGATCCAGGAGATAAATAATTACCACTTAATGTTATTGAATTAGACTTTCGTCCAGAAAATTCTATATTATAATTTTTAACATTTTTATCTATATATACTTTTTTTAATAATTTATTTTCTTTTTTCTTTATTTTTTTTATAGATTTAATTATTGTTTTTTTAATTATTTCTACAATATCTTTATTTAATCCTGGTAATAAATCTTCATATTCTATCTCATACCCTTGAACAATTCTATATTTTCTATTTTTAAATAATTTTTTATTTTCAAATAAAGATAAAGTTTTCCATAATAATTTAACATTACTTTTTAATAATATTTTTTTAAAATCCTTTGATTTAAAAAAATTACTAGCATCTTTTTTTATAATTCTATTGTTCTTTTTTTTATAAAAATTAAATATTATTTTTTTTGTATCTTCTTTAAATTTAAGAATAGTATCTTCTTTTCTTTTAATTTCTATACTATTTCTATTCATTTTTTCTATTAACAACACTGAAATATTATTTATTACAATAGGTTTAAATATATCTAATTTTGACCCATAATTTTTTAATTCTTCTAATTCTTCTTCCATTTTTTTTAATTGATATTCTCTTTGTTTTTTTATTTTTAATAAACTATTTGTTTCTATTTTTTTAACAACTCCCATTCCTTTTAAATATCTTGTATATTCAATTATATTTTTTAATAAAAAACCTTTATTTGTTGATAAATGTCTAATAGCTTTATCATAATTACCATCTTTTTTATATTTTTCTAACAAGCCATTAAAAGTTTCACTTCTATCATTTTTATACAACATATCTTTTATTTTTTTAACATTTGGATATCTTTTATCCATCTTTTCTTTTGTTGTATATCTTAAAGATGTTAATATCTTTTTCCAAAAACCATAATATTTAAACATTTTTTCTACAACTATTTTATTGTTATTACTTATTTCAAGCGATTGTAATATTTTTTTTCTTATACTTGTTGGAATTTTAATAAAAATTTCCTTTAGTTTTTTTTTATTTATTTGTCCTAGAAATTCTACAGGAATTATTTTTTTATAATTATCATTTCCTTTTTCTTCTTCTATTTTAAAAGAATACATTGCACCAACAATTCTTACTATTTGATCAATATCTGAAAACAAATATATTGAACTATCTTTATTTATTATTTTTTTCAAAATTAATACTTCTGTTTCTTTTATTGGTATTATAAAATCTTTTTTTATATAAAAATCTACTAATATATCAATAGGAACATTATCAATCACTTCTTTTTGTTGTGCTCTTAACACTATTTTACTTGAAAATATATCTTTTAAAATTTCTTTTATTTTTGTTCTTAAATCAAAATCAACTTCAAATACCTTTAAATTAGTTGATAAGGAAATAGATTCATTATTTCCTTTCTTTTTTTCATAACTTTCTATTATTTCTTTTGGATTTTCATTACATAGAAAAAGATATTCTTCTTCCCAATTATATTGAATACTATATTTCGCATATATATATAATTCTTCTTCCTTTGTTGAACAACTTAATTGAAAGTTATTTGCAAATGATTTTCTTAAATATTGTCCTTTTATATTTATAGAATTAAACATTTCATATAATTCATTTATAAAATATTCAAATTCATCATTTTTTAATATAAACAATTTATTTGGATTTTCTATTTTATATTTTTTTGATTGTAAGTATAATAAAAAATTACAAACTTTTATTGGTGAAACAACATCTTCTTTTTTCTTTTTTTTTGGATTTAATTTTGATATAAATATATTTCTATCACCATATATTAAAGTTTGTAATTTTTTCATCATTCTTTCCTTTTAAAAACTAAAAAAACAATACATATAAGAAAGTATTAAGTAAATAAAAAAAGTAGATTTATTTTAATTTTTATTCATAATAGAAGTAACTAATTTTTAACAACTTAATACTTTCTTATATATATACATTTATAAAATATAAGTAAATAAAATAGGTAGAGTTTTATTAATTTTCCGATATTGAAGTAACCTATTTTTAACAACTTATATTTTAGTAATTATATCTTTTCTTTTTTTAGAAGTCAAATTTATTTTTTTCCTTTATTTTTTCTATTTAAAATAAAGGAAAAAAATAAAGGAAAAATAATGAATAAAATACAAATGGTAAAAAATCATGATGGGATTTTTAATTTAGATAAAAAATTAATTTTAATATCACCTGACTTTAATTTATCAAATAATTTCTCTTTTAAAAAATCTTTAGAAAAATTCAATATTTCTAAATACATCTTTATTGAAGATTTAAATCAAAATTCAAATGAAATTATTAATGAATTAGAAATAATAGCATATTCTTTAAAAAACACTTATAATATAATTATTTTTAGTGATAATAAAGAACTTTTAAATAAAATGATTTTAAGTAAAATGGGTCAAGATTTTTATGGTCTTATGACTGGCTTTTCTTTTTCTATAGATATGGAAAATGATTTTCATAATAAATTAGGAATTTTTAAAAATACTTAAATGAAAAAAAAATATTTTTATATTATTTTATTTTTTTAAATAATATAATACTCTAATAGTTTATATTAAAAAAAAGGATAAAAATGAAAAAATATATAAAAACTACAATTCTAAGTTGTCTTGCAGTTGCTGCATTAACTACTACAGCAACTGCTAAATCTGATTGGTTTGTTGGTTTAAGTGCTGGTAGTGCTGTTGATGGTGAAAGAATTTATGAATCAAACACTATGGAAACATCATTAGATGTTGAACAAGTTTCTTTTAAAATTGGTAAAATTCAAAAAGATAAAGATAGATGGGAATTAGAATTTTCACAACACACTATTACGCCAACAACTTATTTATTAGGAAATGAATTAGAATTAGTTGAAGAAAAATTTAATACTATAAGATTTAACACTGTAACATCTTTACAATTTATGTCTTATAAAGAATTATTTGTACCTTATATAGAAGCTGGTATTGGTTGGGGACAAAGTGATAATGAATATTTAAATGGTGAGTTTGTTTCAAATTTAGGATTAGGAGTTATGTCAAATTTAACAGAAAGTTTTCAATTAGATGTTAAATATAGATTAGATACAAATATTGGTTCTTCTAAAACTACTGATGATGTTGTAACAAATAGTTATGGTGGAATGCATATTGGGGTTAACTATATATTTTAAATATATAGTTAATACTTATACTACCCTACCTATTGTAAGAATACTAAAGGGTAGTTTCTATCCCATTAATTTCTTTATTAAAGAAATCAATTAAATGTAATTCCTAATCACAATATCTATCTAGAGAGTATAATAGTACCTCTAATTATTATCAACTAAATCTTCAACAATAAGAAAATCTTATTATTATATTTAATAGTTTTAATAATTAATAGTTTTAATAATTAATATTGGTCATTTATTTTAGACTCTAAATCAAAATATACAATAAACAAATTTTTCTTTAATTATTAAATTAAAATATTTATTTTTTCTTTTAAATTAGATATAATAAAAGAAAAAGGATATTATATGTTACCATTTATATTAGGAACACTTGTTGGTGCAACAGGTTATAAAATAATTAAAGAACAAATGAAAGATGAAGAAGTTAAAAGAAATATTGAAGATATTGGAAAAGATATTTCAAATCTTTGGGATAAATCATTAAAAACAACAAAAGAGCAGTTTAATTTAATAAATAAAGAAATTTTCAAGAAACAAAAAAAAATAATAAAACAAAAAATAAAAGAATATAATAAAGAAGAAAAACAAATCATATTTGATAAAATTAACAATATAAAACAAACTTATGGGAAAACTATAAAAGGAAATGAAGAATTATATAAATTATATATTTCTTTACATGAATTCTAATTCTATTTTAACAATTGTTAAAATAGAAGTAATTAAAAAAAGGGTAAGATTTTCATCTTACCCTTTTTTTAATACTTATTTAATTTGAATTTAGAAACTATATGCAACTTTCAAATTTGTTGTTGTAATATCTAAATCACCTGCATTAGAACCATAACTCGCTTTTGTAATATCAACACCTGCTTTTAAACCTGTTTTAATTTCATATAAAGCACCAACTGACATACCAATTGCAGAATCTAAATCAATTCCATCAATATCTGCCATAGAATAGTTTAATCCACCTACAATACTAACTTTTGGTGTAACTCCATATTCTACTACTGATTTTAAATCAATAATTGTTGTATTATCAATACTTGTAAAAGCTAATCCACCACCAACTTTAATTTTTTCAAAACCAGGTCTATCAATTTTTGTCATTCCTACAACTTCAGCACTAAATCCCATATCTGTTGTTGTTGAACCACCTGCATCCATAGAACCAGACACTAATGCAAACGAAGCACTTTTTTCAATTGAACTCATATCAAATGCACTTGCTGTAGTTGTTAATCCTGCCATTACCATTGCTGCTACTAAACTCATTTTTACTATTTTTTTCATTTTTTTTCCTAATTTTTTTATTTTTAGTTTTTAAACTAAAAGATATTCTATCATAATTCTTTTTTTTTATCAAATTATGTTATACTTTTTTTATTTCTTAAAAATTTCTTTCTTTTAATATTAACTTAAAATCTTTTCATAAAAAACCTCCATTTTTTATATGTGAAAGAATTATACACATATATAACTTAAAAAATACTTAATTTTTTTCAATGTTTACAATTTCTTCTATTTTATTTTATTTATTTTTATAAATGTTGATTTTTAATATTTTTTCTTACATTTATCTTTTTTAATACTTTTACAAAATCTACTATTTTCAAATCTTCTATTGAATTTTTTATTTTTATATTATATTTTTCTTCGAGTATTCCTAATATTTTTTTATTTTCTAATCTTTTTCTTTCTTCAACATTAGAAACATTAATATCTTCTAAATCTTTACTTAAATATATTTTTAATAATCCCATTAAATATTTTGATTTATTATTGACCCTATTATATACTTCTTTTATATATATTTCTATATCAGATATTCCATTTTTAATATTTGAAGATTTAAATGATAAAAATTTAATCAAACTTTTATTCATCTCTATATCTTTTTTTATTATTATATCTCCATCAGAATCTAGATTTGTTTCTATTATTTTATTTTGAACTATATAATTTCTTAATAATTCATTTTCACTATTTGATAATTGAAACCAATTTAAATTAAAATTCTTATCATTTATAGAAGTTCTTCCTGTTGAAACTTCATCTTTATGTTCTTTTAATTTTTTTGTTTGAAGTGCACTAATAGAAACTGGATAATACATTAATTCTTCTTCTGTTGAAACTGCAAATGTTGTATCTATTTGTTCTATTGACATACTTCTTAATTGATTATTATCAGAAGCTGCCAATAATTGTCTAAATTCTCTTTTTATTAAATCTGAAAAATATATTTTTTCATTATCACCATCTTTTATTTTTATTTTATTTTGAAAAACCTCAACTATATTTTTTGCTGATTTTTTATTATTTAAATATTCACTTAAATCATCTAAAATTAAAGAATATTCATCACCACCATGTTTAAAACCTTTTATTATTTCATTTATTTTTAAATAATCCATATTTAAAAAACCTGTCATACTTTTAAATAAAGCACTAGAAAAAGCGGTCAAATATAAATCACCTACATTTTCACCATAATTATCATTTATTGCTTTTAATTTTGAAATATCTAATAAAATTTCACCAGGTTTATCTTTAAATATATTATTCTTTTTATTTAATAATTCATAATTTGTTTTAGTTAATCTTTGAAAATCTTCTTTTAACAACTGTTTTTGTATATATTTTGTATCAGGATTATCACTAAAATCTTCTGCTTTTCTTTTCATCTTTTCAATTATTTTCAATATATTTTCTTCTTCTTTTTTTAATTCTGTATTTTTATTTTTTATCTTTTCATAATCAATTTTTATTTTTTTTTCAAATTTATTTAAAAAATCTAAATCAAATCCTTCATAATTTTTATATACATAAAGAAATGAATTGTTATATCCTAATTTATTAAAATTTGACTCTATTTTCAATCTTCTTGAGTTTGTATGTGATATTTTATTTTGAAGACCAAAAGATAAATCAAAATTTTGAATTTTCTCTTTCATTTTTATTTCTTTATTTAATATATTAAAAATTGATTTTGTTTTTCTATTTTTAAAATCATCAAATATTATTAAACTTAGTTGATTATCTATTTTCTTTAATTCTTCCTTTACTTCATTATATACATTTTCTTTTATATCTTTTATATCTTTTGTCATTTCATTTTGATATTTATTTTCAATCATCACTATTCTATTAAAAATGTCTATTATTTTCTCTTTATTTCTCACATTTAACATTTTTTCAAAGTTTGACAACACTTTTTTTGTGTTTTCTTTTTTATAATCAAAAAATGGAACAATTGTTGCATATAGTATAGATCTTACACTTTTATCATTTACATTTTTTAAAGAGTTTGGATTAGGTAATAATGTTTTGACATATTTTATTGTATTAAAATAATTATTTTTTATTGTTTGTATATTTTCATATTTAAGTATAGTATCTTCTTTACCTTTATTATAAAAATCTAATTTTTCTTCTTCTATTTTTATTCTTTCTTCTATTTCTATTTTTAATTCACTAATATTTTTTTCTTTCAAATATTTAATTACATGTCGATTATCTAATAATTTTAAAACAAGTTCTTTTTTATTTATCAATTTATTTTCTATTTTTAAATCATTTATAATATCTAATAATAATTTTTCATTTCCATTATTCATTTATAAATCCTTTCTTTTATTATATTTTTTATATCTTTTTTTTTAAATACAATATGTTTATATTATATTTAAAAAAAAGGATTTTAATGATAAAAGAATATTTATTTACATCAGAAGTTGTTTCACCAGGACATCCAGACAAATGTGCAGATATTATATCTGATAGTATAGTAGACTCTTTACTAATAGATGATAAAAATAGTAGAATTGCAAGTGAAGTGTTTATGGCAGGAAAGAATATTATTATTGGCGGTGAAGTTACTTCAAAATCAAATTTAACTATTAATAATTATAAAGAAATTGTAAAAAAAACATTAAGAAAAATAGGATATAACAATAATAATTTTTTTTCCAACAAAGAATGTTTACATTTAGATGATATTAATGTACAAGTTTTGCTAAATAGACAATCACCTGACATTAATCAAGGAGTTGATCAAATAGATGGTGAAATTGGTGCTGGTGACCAAGGAATTATGTTTGGATATGCTGATAATGAAACGAAACATTTTATGCCAAGTGCGATTACTTATGCAAGATTAATAATGGAAAAAGTTTACAACTATGCTTTAAAAAATCCAGATAAATTAGGAATAGATATTAAAACACAAGTTACTATAGATTATTTAAATAAAGATAATTTTGAAAATTCAAAACCACAAAAAATACATACTATTGTTGTATCAGCTCCTTGTGTATCTTCAATGAATATTAAAACTGTAAGAAAACTAATTCAATCTTTAATTAATGAATCTAATTTACCAAAAAATTTATATAATCAAAATAATTGTATCATACATATCAATCCAACAGGTAAATATGTATCACATTCTTCATTACATGATAGTGGATTAACTGGAAGAAAATTAATTGTTGATAGTTTTGGAGGATATTCGCCAATTGGAGGTGGAGCTCAAAGTTCTAAGGATTATACAAAAGTAGATAGAAGTGGATTATATGCAGCAAGATATTTAGCTAAACATATTGTTGCTAGTAAATTAGCTTCAAAATGTGTTGTTCAAATTTCTTATGCAATTGGAATATCTAAACCTACTTCTATTTCAGTTGATACTTATGGAACTTACACAAAATTAAATGACAATGAGTTATCTTCATTTATTCAAAATAATTTTTCTTTAACACCTAATTGGATCACAAAAAAATTTAATTTAGATAAACCATCAAAAGAAACTTTTTTATATTCAGATGTTGCGGCTAGAGGACAAGTAGGACAGCCTGATTATCCTTGGGAACAATTAGACAATATATCTTTATTTTTAAATATAAAAACTAATTCATTTTAAAGTAAATTAGTTTATTTTTTGATTATATACATTTATTTTAATTAAATCAATTAAAATAAAATAAAAATAAAAGGACTAATATGGGAATATTATCAGAAAATCAAATAAAAATACTAAATGAAATATTTAAAAAATTAAATACTTCAAAAGGAAATAAATCTATTTATCAAAAGATAAAAGATAAATCAAAAGAAATTGGTTCATTATCAAATAAAAATTTAAAACTAAACACTATTGAATCAAGAACAATTTTTATAAAAGAAGAATTAGAAAAATCGCATTTCTTTTTACAAAACAAAGATATTATTTTTGATGAAGTTATAAGAAAGTTAAAAATTAGTAAATCTTCTCTTTCAAAGACTTTTAATTCAATTCCTTCATTATCTAAAATTAAAGATACTCTAATAAATGAAGAATTCAAAAAAATTCAAAAAATTAATGAAAAGAAAAATATTATAAAAGTAAAAATTAGAGATGAAAAAACTAAAAAAGCAAAAGAAATAACTTCTAAATTTAAAAAAGATTTTATAAAATATAAGAGTCAAAAAACTAATACTAAAATTAAGTTAGATATTTTAAAAGTTTATAATAATATTGTCAACAATTACAAACTTTTAATAAATAGTATTAATTTAGAAAAAAACAAAATTGGAACAAATGAAGAAATAGAAAAAACTATCTTTAATTTATTAGATAATGGATACAAGGAATTAAAAATTCCTGTTACTTATGATTATAAAAAATTAGAAACTTTACCATATAATATAAAAGATACATTAATGGAAATTAGTGATGACGCTAGAAATAACCCTAATTTTGATATGACAGAATTTATTAGTTCTTATTATTTTGATATAGAATGGGCAGACTCAACAAAAGAATTAAAAGAATTAAAGAAGAAACATATTAATAATTTAGAAAATTTAAATCAAGTTTTATCTAGAACAAAAGCTGGAAAAATTATATCTTTTATTTCAAAAAAAAGATATGAAAAATTACAAGAAAACAAAGTTATTGAAGAACTTAGTGAAGAATTCTTTTTTGAACAACAAGATACAGGATATGATCCATCAGAAGGACAATCTGATAGAAGATTAATATATGTTACAGCACAAAGTAATGAAAATGGAATAGAATATTCATATGAAAATATGGAGTCTATTACAAAGGGATTATGTTTATCTGTAAACTCAAAACCATTAGTTAATGCTTCAAAATTATCTCCTGTTTTAAATAAAAAATATAATGAAAGTATTAAAAATTCAGTTGCTATAAAAAAAAATATAAATATAATAAAATCATATGATAATGAAATTTCAAAAATATTAAAAAAAATAGAAAATATTAAAGATATAAAAATCAATAAGAAAATAATTAATAAACAAATAAAGTAATCCTTTATTTGTATTTTGTTTAAAAAAACGTTTATATTTCAATTTAAACTACCCCACCTGAATAAAGTTAATGAGGTAGAAAATCACTAATCAAATACTTAAGTCTAGTTTCTATTCTTTTATTTTTTTAACTTCTTTTTCCAAACAATATAAATTTTCTTTTTTATATTTTAAAATTTTCTTTTTCTCAAAGAAAATGTTATACTTAATATAAAATACAAAAAAAAAGTGAATGGATGAATATTGATTAATTATTTTAAAAACTTTATATCACCTAATAAACCTGATTATTATCTTCTTTTAACTACTTCTATTTTAATAATTATAGGAATTATATTTTCTTATTCTTTATCAATGTATATTGTTTGGAAAAAAGATTTTAATGAGTTTCATTTTTTAATTAGACAATTTTATGCAGGAATGGTTGGAATTATAATTCTTTTTTTATTTGCACATATTAAACCTGAAAAATTAGTACCATTTATTACTTGGATA
>Ga0256843_1003377_pt1 | contig 11120 bp, 10 predicted proteins | sample AlvinellametaG_FD_191572 | JGI IMG/M metagenome (GOLD analysis project Ga0256843, IMG submission 191572) | Pompeii worm associated microbial communities from hydrothermal vent at the East Pacific Rise, Pacific Ocean - Alvinella | ecosystem: Host-associated > Annelida > Integument > Unclassified ... | reverse complement strand
ACACTTTATTATAAAAAACTTTATCCAATTATTGAAAAATTTAAAAATATTACAATAGAAACAAATACTACTATTAATATAGATTTTGATAAATATCCAAAATATAAAAATGTTACTTTTGCTATGAGTGTAAAACTTAGTAATAGTGGTGAAAAATATGAAGATAGAATTAAAAAAGATATTATAAAAAATATAGCTGTGAATGCCAAAAATAGTTTTTTTAAATTTGTTATATCTGATGATAAATATAATGAGATACAAGATGTTATAGATAAACTACAAAATGATGTGTATTGTATGCCTCTTGGTGAAAATAAAACAGAACTTCAAAAAAATGCACATTTTGTATTTGATTTTTGTCTTAAACATAAATTTTTTTATAGTGATAGAATACACATAAGACTTTTTTCTAAAAAAAGAGGAGTTTAATTTTCATGAAAATTATTTATCCTCACTATACTTATGAAGATTATAAAAATTGGGAAGGTGATTGGGAACTTATAAAAGGGATTCCTTTTGCAATGGCTCCATCACCTTTAAAAACACATCAAAATTTAGCGGTAATGATGTCAAGATATTTAAGTGAAGCAATTGATGATTGCCCAAAATGTGAAGTATTAAGTGAATTTGATTATAAACTTTCAAATGATACTATTTTAAAGCCAGATGTAGTATTGGTATGTAATGAAACAAATGAAAATTATCTTACTAAAGCACCAGAAATTGTAGTAGAAATTATTTCAAAATCAACAGCTTTAAATGATGAAGTTTATAAATATAATTTATATGAATCAGAAAAAGTAAAATATTATATATTAATATATCCAAATGATTTAGTAGCGAAGATTTATAAATTAAAAGGTGATGAATTTGTAAAAGAGGGTGATTTTAGTGAAGAAAAATATATTTTTGAAGATACTCAATGTAAAGTAAATCTTGATTTTAAAAAAGTATTTAAAAGATTTAGAGATAATTAAGAATAATTTAAGTTTAATTTTGTATAATTCTAGTCCAAAAACTTCTATAATGGAAAGGTGGGTGAGTGGCTGAAACCAACGCCCTGCTAAGGCGTCGTACTCGTAAGGGTACCGCGGGTTCAAATCCCGCCCTTTCCGCCAGAAAACTTTTCTTAACATTTCCAGAAAAAGAGCATTAAGAAAATTTTGTTTTTTTACTGCTCTTTTCAGACTTGTGCAATCTAGCTAAAAGGCAAAGCCCCAGGGTGGGAACACAGCAAGGCACCTTTTGGCTTGGATGTGCCGCAAGTATCTGGAAAGAGTCTTTATAAATCTTACACTTTAATGACAAATCCCATATTTTAGCACTTTAAGTTTTTTTTAAGTTATAGTATGATATTATTTTTAAAAAAAAGGATATTAATTATGAAAAAAATATTAATAACAACTACATTAGCTTTTGGTTTATTGGGATTAACAGGATGTGCTAATAATTCTAATCCAACAAAACCAGAAGAATTTAATAAATGTGTAATAGATGGAACAAAAGCACCTACTTGGGTATGTGATGGTGGTTCAAACAGAGAAGGTGGGCTTTTTGCTGTAGGTAGTGCAGAAAGATCTCCAATGGGAATTAGTTTTCAAAGAACAGAAGCAGCAGCAGCTGCAAGAGATGCCCTTTCAAGACAAATTAATATTAAAGTAAAAAATATGTTTAAACAATTCCAAGCAACTACAGGAATTGGTGATGCTCAAACAGCTGATAAAGCTACACAAAATGTATCAAAACAAGTATCACAATCAACTTTACAAGGAAGTAAAATTATAGATAGATGGATGTCTCCAAAAGGAACATTATATGTATTAGTTGGAATGCCTGATCCAAAAAAAGTTCAGCAACAAGTAAAACAAGCAGTAAAAACTTCTTTACATAATAATCAAGCTTTATGGCAAAAATTCTTAGCTGAAAAAGCTGATAAACAATTAGATGAAGCTGTAGCAAAAGAATTTGGACCTGCTAATTAATGAAATTTAAATATTTTATTTTACCAGCATTTCTTTTTTTTGCTGGGTGTACTAATAATCCTACATTGAATAATGATAAAAATATTTGTATGAATGAACCAAAATGGGTTTTAAATATACCTAAAGATGGTGTATATGGTGTAGGAATTGCACCTTTGAACTTCTATGGTGAACAAGCTCAAAGACAATCTGCGATAGCTAAAGCAGTAAATGAGATTGCTTCTCAAATGAATACTACAGTAGATTCTAAAACAATTATTACTACATCTGTACATAATGGAAAAGGTGATTCAACTTTTAATAATATTTCATTTCAAAATGTAAATGGACAAAAAGTAAAAGCTATCATTGTAAAATCTTGTAAAAATCCAGATAATGGAAAATTATATATTTTAATGAAAGCGACTCCATAGTCGTTTTTATAAGTTAATGTGTTTTGATTTATAAAAGGACTATATTATGAAAAAAATTATTATTTTATTTAGTAGTATGTTTTTATTTGCATCTACTAATGATTTTCAAAAAGCATTTAGTGAATATATTAAAACTACTAATAAACAATATATTAATTATAAAAAAGAGATGAATCAAGGTTTTATTCAATATAAAAATGCTTTAGATAAAGGATTTAAATTATATAAAAAAGAACTTTCGAAATATTGGAAAAACCCTGAGTTATCTACTAAAACAACTTTTGTAGAATACTCAAAAGATAAAAAAATCAGAAAAAAAGTTGATTATAAAAATAATTATATTCAAATTGATGTAATAGCTAAAGATAATATAATCGCAAAAAAAGAGATAGCTAAATCATTATATTCATTAGCTAAAGAAGATACTAAAACAGCTTTTAATAACAATCCTGTCTTATATATAGTAAATAAAGAATTAAAAAATAAATATGTAAATATGGTAAAAGCAACTCCACCTTCAAATGAACCTATTGTTGCTGATATGATATTTAAAACTCCTCCTACACAAAAAGAAATGATTGATTATACTTTAAATAAAGTTAAAACAAATAAAATAGCTGTAAGCAAATCAAAAATTCCAAATATGAATGTTTATAGTATAAAAATACCTTTACCATCAAAAGCATATTTACAAAAGGCAAAAATTTATAAAAAAGAAGTATTTCAAAAATCTAAACAATTTAAAATTAAACCACAATTTATTTATGCCATAATTCATACAGAAAGTGCTTTTAACCCTATGGCAAGAAGTTATATACCAGCTTTTGGTTTGATGCAAATAGTTCCAAATAGTGCTGGTGTAGATGCTTATCAAATGCTTACAGGTAAGAGAAAAATTTTATCACCAAGTTATTTGTATAATGCTAATAATAATATTTTAATAGGTAGTGCATATATTTATAAAGTATATTATATTTATTTGAAAAATATTAAAAATCCTATGAGTAGATTATATTGTACTATTGCAGCTTATAATACAGGTGTAGGTAATGTTGCATGTGCTTTTAATTCTACTAAAAAAGATTATAGTGGTAAAACTATTTGTTCTAGAATAAGAGGTGATTATGATATTATAAAAGCATCTAAAAAAATTAATAAAATGTCTTCAAATCAAGTATATAATTATTTACTTAAAAATTTAAGATATGATGAAACTAAAAATTATTTAAAAAAAGTTTCAAAAAGATTTTATATTTATAAAAAGGCGATAGATTCAAATGCTATATGATTTCGTAATAATTGGGGCTGGAATTGCAGGTAGTAGTATTGCTTATTTTTTAAGAGATAAAAAAGTTTTAGTTGTTGATAAAGAGGGTGTCTGTCAAAAAGCTAGCAATGCCGCTGGGGCTTTTTTGTATCCTAAAGTGGGATTTAATACTAAATATACAAAATTTGTAAATGAAGCACTTTTATATGCTTTTGAATTTTATAAAAATCTTAGAATTGATACACATAAAGATGGTGTATGGATACTTCCTAGAGATGAAAAAGATATAGAAAAGTTTAAAGAATATGAAAAAACTTTTACTTTAGAATATATTAAAAAAGGTGAAGGATTTTTTTTTAAAGATGGTGGATGGGTTGATAGCCAACAAACTTGTAATAAACTTTTAGAAGGTATTGAGTTTCAAAAATTAGAAGTTATAAAAGTAGATAAATATAATGAATTTTATGTTTTGAATGATAAAATTAAAACTAAAAATATTATTTTAGCTACAGGTTGGGAATCTATATTAGATATTCCATATATTAAAATTCGTCCAGTATGGGGACAAAGAATAGAGATTAAAACAGATATAAAACCAGAATATAATTATCATAAAAATTGTTCAATTTCTAAAAATGTAAATGGTATTGTTAAAATTGGTGCAACTCATGAAAGAAGATGGAGTGAAAAAACTCCTGATGAGGTAAATAATGAGATTTTACTTTCTAAAGCTAATGAAATTATGAATATAAATGGAGATATTTATAGTATGAAAGCTGGAATGAGAGCAGGTAGTATTGATTATTTTCCTATTATTGGACCTATTATTGATACTATTAAAACTTTAGAAAAATATCCAGAAATAAAAAAAGGTAGATTGCCAAAAGAAGTTTTTTATTTAGAGGGTATATATATAATTAATGGTGGAGGAGGAAGAGGATTTAGTAATTATATTTATGTAGCAAAAAAACTTAGTAATTTTATATTAAAAGACCAAAAAATAGAAGATTATTTGGATTCTAAGAGACTTTTTATAAAATGGGCTAGAAAATTAGATAAAAACTCTTGACATTTAAATTTTTTTTCACTATAATTTCAGTCCGATTACGGGGTGTAGCTCAGTATGGTTAGAGTACCTGGTTTGGGACCAGGGGGCCGAAGGTTCGAGTCCTTTCACCCCGACCAGTGTTTTATACTTAGCAGAATGAAATAAAAAAGCTTTATTCTGGTGGGTATAGCTCAGCTGGTTAGAGCATCGGTTTGTGGCACCGAGGGCCGCCGGTTCGAATCCGGTTATCCACCCCATTGTTTTATCTAGTTAAGCACCTGTGGCTCAACTGGATAGAGCAACGGACTTCGGATCCGTGGGTTGTAGGTTCGAATCCTATCAGGTGTGCCATAATATACTTCTTCAAAAAAAAGTGGAGCTTTAGCTTACTATGGTAAGTTAAATCCCCCCTTTTATATGCGTCCTTAGCTCAGCTGGATAGAGCAACGGCCTTCTAAGCCGTAGGCCACAGGTTCGAATCCTGTAGGGCGTACCATTTTTAAATCCAAAACTTCTAAATATGCGGACGTGGCGGAACTGGCAGACGCGCTAGACTTAGGATCTAGTGTCACACGACGTGGAGGTTCAAGTCCTCTCGTCCGCACCATTTTGAAACTTTAAATCTCATAAAATAGGCTTTCAATTTAAAATAATTCAAAATATAGTATATCTTATAGTTTAAAAAATTTAAGTAAGTATAAGGTTTGTATATAATTTTATATACTTAAAAAACTTAATAATTTTAGTATATTATTGTAATATACCGAAAAAAAATCAAAAATTTCGGTAAATAATAATTTAGAAGATATTATTTTTCCCATAAAAGAGCGATATCTTCTATAGTTACATCACTTCTTCTAGGTTTTATATGAAATGTTTCAATTTCGTAATTTGAAATATCATATTTATTTTGGATTTTTTCTATTTCTAATTCTAATGTTTCTTTTAGTTCATTCATGTCATTATGAACTTCTTGTATTAACTCTTCTACATGTTGCACATCTTGTTTTTCTTTCATTACTCTACCACCTTTTTTTAAAGCAGAGGCACCTTTTGAAACTACAGAGCCTTTTCTACCAAAAAATGCACCAAATATACTCATACCAATATCTAGTAAAGTATCAGTGGTTTTAGAAGTTACATCACTTTTTTCTTTTTCAAGTTTTATTTCAAGTCTTTGTAATTTATCTTCTAATCTGTTATATTTTGTGTTATATTTTTTTTCTAATTTTTCTATTTCTAATTCTTGTTTTTCTTTTAATTCATTTTCTACTTTCATAGTAAAATCATCAATAGTATCTTCAATATCAGATTCTAATCTTAATTTAGGACATTTATACATTTCTATTTTTTTATTATGATATAAATAATCTTTTAGTTTTCTTTCAAATTCTTTTAGTGAAGATGCATTTTCTATAATAGATGGAAGTTTTGTGAATTTGGCATTTGATTTTGCTTTTTTTGTGATATTTTGTGCTTCTTCTTCTATAGCTTCACTCCAATCTATACTATTCATATCATCATATAATTCTAGTTTATAATAATGTGTCTCTTGAATATCTATGTTTTTTCTTTGATTATAAAATCTTACGATAGTTTTAGAATAAATATAAGGATAAAAAGGATCATCAGAGTTTATATTTGTATCATTAAAATATTCTTTGATTTTGTTATTTACTATAGGTTTAATAGATAAAGTATCAGAATTTGATGAAAATGTAGTTTGAGTTTCTTTTGTATCGGATGTTGTTTTTTTATCTTTCATAAGCATTTTTATATCATCTTTTGTCATAGGACCTTTTAAATACGAAAGCACCCATCTAGTATAAAATTCTTCTACAGATTCTGTGTGAATATTTTTTAGATAAAAATGTCTTCCTTTTAGTTGTGAAATACTTTGTGCTATCTCTTTTTCACTCATAGTGCTATTTGCAGATAGAGATTTTGCTACTTTTTCTATATCTTGAGGAGTTTGTAGTTTTCCTATAAACCATGTTCCTATATTTGATAATCCTTTGTAGTCGATATCTACAGGATTTTGTGTAGATAAAACTACACTTACTCCAAATGCTCTTGCTTGTTTTAGTAATAAAAGCATAGGTTCTTTTGATGGAGGATTTTTGCTAGGAGGGAAATAACCAAATATTTCATCCATATAAAGCATAGCTTTTAAAGTAGAACTACCTCTTTGTCTTCTCATCCAATTTATAAATTTGTTTAATAATATAGTTACAAAAAACATTCTTTCATTATCATTTAGATGTGCTATAGAAAATATTGCTATTTTTGCTTTTGAATTTTTATCATATAACATTTTTCCTATATCTAAAGGTTCTCCATTTATCCATGTAGAAAATCCAACTGATGATAATACATTATTAAAATTCATAGCAAGTTTTAATCTTTCATTTTGAGGATAAAATGTTTTTAATTTCATCACACCTATTTTTTCAAATGGTGGAGTAGTTATATATCCTATTAATTCTTCTAAAGTTAATGAAATTCCTTTTGACCAAAAATAATAAAATATATTTGATAATAGTAGATGTTCTTTACTACTAATAGGATCTGCATCTATATCTATTAATGCGAGTAAAGATGATACAGTAGAATTAATTAATGATGAAAACATATCTACATCATCTATCAATTCATTTGATGGTGCTTCAAAGTTTCCTAAAATATTTACACTTACACCTGCTGTGCTTCCTGGTGTATATATTGTTTTTTCTATATTTGCATATCTTTTTACTCTATCTAAATTTTGATCAAAACTTTCTATCCCTTCTTTCCACATTTTTGCTTTTTGTGAAGCCAAATCTTCTATAGTTACCCCTTTGCTTTGTGCTTCTGTGTGATCTATCCATGGTATAAAATCTTGTGGTTTCATATCTTCAAATGCTAAACATAAATTTCCCATATCTCCTTTTGGATCTATTACAAGCACAGGTATATTATCTATAGCTGCTTCTTCTATAATATCTATACCAAGACCAGTCTTTCCAGATCCAGTCATTCCTATGATTACCCCATGTGTTGTTAGATGTTTTGATTTGTATAAAGTTAGATTATCATCTTTTGCATTTTTACCTAAATAAAAAAGCCCCATTTTTTCATATATTTTTTCCATTTGATACCTTTTTTATTTTTATTATAATATTTCACATTTTTTGTGTCAATAAAAAATTTGTTATAATTGCAGAAAAAAGGTATGTAATGATAAAAAAATGTTTATTTCCTGCTGCTGGGTATGGAACTAGATTTTTACCAGCTACAAAATCAATACCAAAAGAGATGTTACCTATTGTAAATAAACCACTTATTCATTATGGTATAGAAGAAGCAAGAAAAGCAGGAATAAATGAATTTGGATTTGTAACAGGGCGTTCTAAAAGAGCTATTGAAGATTATTTAGATTTTAATCCAGAAATAGAAATATCTATTAAAGGTTCAAGCAAAGAAAAATTACTCTCTGATACTACAAAAATGATAGAAGAATCTACTTTTACTTATGTAAGACAAAAAGAGATGAAAGGGCTTGGGCATGCTATTTTAACAGGTGAGCCTTTAATAGGAAATAATCCATTTGCAGTAATTTTAGCAGATGATTTATGTGAGGGAGAAGTATTATCTCAAATGGTGAAACTTTATGAAAAATTTAAATGCTCAATTGTAGCTATTGAAGAAGTGCCAAAAGAAGAGACTAGTAAATATGGGGTAATTGCTGGAAGAGAGATAGAAGATGGTGTATTTATGATAGATGATATGGTAGAAAAGCCTGAACCAAAAAATGCTCCAAGTAATCTAGCAATTATTGGAAGATATATTTTAACACCAGATATTTTTGATATTTTAAGAGATACAAAACCAGGAAAAGGTGGAGAGATACAAATAACAGATGCACTTTTAACACAAGCAAAAAAAGGGATGGTTTTAGGATATAAATTTAAAGGGAAAAGATTTGATTGTGGTAGTGTGGATGGATTTGTAGAAGCTACTAATTATTTTTATAATAAATTAAAAGGATAGTAATATGGAAAAAATAGCAATAATAGGACTTGGATATGTAGGATTACCACTAGCACATGCATTTAGTTTTAAATATAATGTAGTAGGATTTGATATAGCTAAGTGGAGAATAGAAGAACTAAATAATGGATATGATAGAACATTGGAATTAAGTGAAAAACAAGTAAAAGAGTGTTTAGATAATGGAATGAAGTTTAGTGATGATTTAAATGATATAGCAGATTGTAATATATATATAGTTACAGTTCCAACACCAATAGATAAACATCATAATCCAGATTTAACACCACTTATTAAAGCTAGTGAGAGTGTAGGAAAAGTATTAAAAAAAGGTGATATAGTAATATATGAATCTACAGTATATCCAGGGGCGACAGAAGAAGATTGTGTGCCGGTACTTGAGAAAGTAAGTGGACTTAAGTTTAATGAAGACTTTTTTGCTGGATATTCGCCAGAGAGAATAAATCCAGGAGATAAAGAACATACTGTTACAAAGATTTTAAAAGTAACAAGTGGAAGTACACCAGAGATTGCTAAAAAAGTAGATAATTTATATAAAAGCATTATTACAGCAGGAACACACTTAGCACCTACTATTAAAGTAGCTGAAGCTGCAAAGGTGATAGAAAATTCTCAAAGAGATGTAAATATATCTTTTGTAAATGAACTTGCTTTAATATTTGATAAATTAGGAATAGATACTCAAGATGTATTAGCAGCAGCAGGGACAAAGTGGAACTTTTTACCATTTAGACCAGGACTTGTAGGTGGGCATTGTATAGGGATAGATCCATATTATCTAGCACACAAAGCAAAAGAAGTAGGATATCATCCAGAAGTTATCCTTTCAGGAAGAAGAACAAATGATAGTATGGGAGAATTTGTAGCTAATAAAGTAATAAAATTAATGATTCATAAAGGTGATATTATTAAAGGTAGTAAAGTATTAGTACTTGGTATTACATTTAAAGAAAATTGTCCAGATATAAGAAATTCTAGAGTAATAGATATGATAGAGGAGTTTCAAGAGTTTGGATGTAATGTAGATGTATATGATCCATGGGCAGATAATGAAGAAGTAAAACATGAATATGGATTAGAACTAACAAAAGATTTAGATTTAAATAAATATGATGCAGTAGTTTTAGCAGTTAGTCATAATGAATTTAAAGAAATAGCACAAAAATTAAAAGAAATAAAATCACAAAAACAAGAATTGGTAATATATGATATTAAAGGATTTTTAGATAAATCTATTGTGGATGGAAGATTATAAAAATTTGGCGAAATACTTAAAAAGATATATGATTTTGAAATGATATTAGGATAATATAAGGAAATAAATGGAAAATGGATAAAATTTTAATAACAGGTGGAGCAGGATATATAGGAAGTCATTTAACTAAACAGTTATTACAAAATACAAATGATGAAGTAGTAGTATTAGATAATTTAGTGACGGGTTTTGAAGATACTATTCATACTTTACAAAATATAAGAAGTTTTAGATTTATAAATCAAGATTTAAAAGAATGGAATAAAATAGAAGAAATTTTAAATAATGAAAAATTTGATGTGATTGTTCATTTTGCAGCTAGTTTGATAGTTCCAGAATCTATGGAAAATCCAGCAAAATATTATCTAAATAATACAGCAAATACTACAAATCTAGTAAATTGTGCAGCAAAAAGTGGAGTGAAAAAATTTATTTTTTCTTCTACAGCAGCTGTGTATGGTGAGCCTGAATTAAGCGATGCTATAAATGGGATTAGTGAAAAATTTGATACAAACCCTATAAATCCATATGGACAAAGTAAACTTTTTAGTGAAAAAATAATTAAAGATATTGCTAAAATTTCTGATATGAAATATGTGATTTTTAGATATTTTAATGTAGCAGGTGCTGATAAAGAAGGACTTATTGGTCAATCAACTCTAAATGCAACACATTTAATTAAAGTAGCAGCTCAGACGGCTCTAGGAAAAAGAGATAAAATGTATATTTTTGGAGATGATTATGATACTCCAGATGGAACATGTATAAGAGATTATATAGATGTAGATGATTTAGCAAAAGCACATATTGATGCGATTGCTTATTTAGATGCAAATGAAAGTGATACTTTTAATGTAGGATATGGTAAAGGATATTCAGTAAAAGAAGTAATAGAAACTATGAAAAAAGTTAGTGGAGTTGATTTTACAGTAGAGATTGCTGAAAGAAGAGCAGGAGATCCAGCACTTTTAATATCTGATAACTCTAAAATCTTAAATAAAATGAAATGGACTCCAAAATATAATGATTTAGAGTTGATTTGTAAAACAGCGCTTGAATGGGAGAAGAAATTAAACTAATTTCTTACTGACATCCCATACATTCT
>Ga0256843_1003376_pt1 | contig 11121 bp, 6 predicted proteins | sample AlvinellametaG_FD_191572 | JGI IMG/M metagenome (GOLD analysis project Ga0256843, IMG submission 191572) | Pompeii worm associated microbial communities from hydrothermal vent at the East Pacific Rise, Pacific Ocean - Alvinella | ecosystem: Host-associated > Annelida > Integument > Unclassified ... | reverse complement strand
CCGGCTGCAGAACGTCGTGCTGATGCTGCTGATGACCTTCCTGCCGGAGCCGCGCCGTGCGGATTGAACACCTCGGACGCGACAGCGACGTTCCGGCGCTGCTGAAAGCGATCGGCGTCGACGGTGGCGGCCGGAAGATCCTGGCGGACAAGGCGTCGCTTCATCTGATCCTCATCCGCGATCTGCATGTCGGCGCGGCCAACATCCTCAAACAGGACGCCCTCTCCGTCGGTGCGGACCTCGCCGTGCCCAAAGGTACGATCGTCGCCGCGACCGAAACGGTCGACGCGCTGCTGATCGCCAGCCGCCGGCAGCTGCAGGCGCTCGCGCGCAAGGAACTGGCGCAGCCGTTCGGGCTGAAAGAGGCGGCGAAGGCGTTCGGAGCCTTCGCCGGGATGCATTACCCGGAACGGGTAAAGATCATGGGCGTGCTCAACGCCAACGACGACAGTTTTTTCGACGGCAGCCGCTTCAAAGGCGCCGATGCGCTCGAGCGGATCGTATCGATGGCGGAAGAGGGGGCAGAGATCGTCGACATCGGCGGGGTCTCCTCCCGGCCGGGCTCCGATCCGGTCCCGGCGCAAGAGGAACTGGCCCGCGTCCGTCCCGTCATCGACGCGCTCCATGCCGAAAAGCTGCACGAAACGATCCGTTTCAGCATCGACAGCTACGCGCCGGAGGTGATCGCCTACGCCCTCGACCGCGGTTTCACGATCGTCAACGACATCACGGGCCTGGCGGACGACGAGGTCTGCCGGCTCTGCGCCCGCTACGACGCGACGGCGGTGATCATGCACATGCGGGGGACGCCGAAAACGATGCAGGACGCCCCGCGGTACGACGCGCTGCTGCCGGAGGTGTACGGTTTTTTCGAAACCCGCAGCGAAAAGGCGAAACGGTTCGGGATCGAAAAGGTCGTGCTGGACGTGGGGATCGGTTTCGGCAAGACCCTGCGGCACAACCTGCGGCTCGTCAACGACCTCGAACATTTCCTGCCGCTGGGGTTTCCGCTGCTCGTCGGGGCGAGTCGTAAGTCGATGATTGATAAAATAGCGCCATCGGAAGTGTCGGAGCGACTGCCCGGCACCCTGGCGATTCATTTGGAAGCGGTCCGCAACGGTGCGGCCTGGCTGCGCGTGCACGATGTCAAGGAACACGTTCAGGCGCTGAAAGTGTTCGAAGCACTACACAAGGGAGAGACGGATGGATATTAACACGGTGAAAAAACTCGAGACGAAAGCGGTCAAAAGCTCTCGTCGCGACTTTTTCCGGATGGGGCTCGCGCTCTTTTTCATGGTCGGCGTACTCTGGTACAGCTTTATGACGCAGCACAGCGTTCCCAACAGCGCCTTTCTGGCGATCGGGGCGCTCTTCGGCGCCTACATGGCGCTCAACATCGGAGCGAACGACGTCGCCAACAACGTCGGCCCCGCTGTCGGTTCGAAGGCGCTGACGATGGGCGGGGCGATCCTGATCGCCGCCATTTTCGAGGCTTCGGGAGCGCTGATCGCCGGGGGAGACGTCGTCGGCACGATCAAGAAGGGGATCATCGATCCGGCCCTGTTCGTCGACGCGTCGCAGTTTATCTGGGCGATGACCGCCGCGCTGCTCGCCGGGGGGCTCTGGCTCAACCTCGCCACGGCCATCGGCGCGCCGGTTTCGACGACGCACTCCATCGTCGGGGGCGTCATGGGGGCGGGCATCGCCGCTTCCGGCTTCGCCACCGTCGCCTGGGGGACGATGGGCAAGATTGCGGCCAGCTGGGTCATTTCGCCGGTGCTGGGCGGTGTGATCGCGGCCCTTTTTCTTTTCACGATCAAAAAGACGGTGCTTTATAAAAGCGACAAGCTCAGCGCGATGGAGAAGATGGTGCCCATTTACGTCTCCATCATGTCGTGGGCCTTCGTCACCTACCTGATGCTCAAAGGGGTCAAGAAGATCGTGAAGGTCGACTTCCTCACCGCCGCCGGTATCGGGGTTGTCGCCGCCGTCGCCGTCTTCTTCCTCGTCAAACCGATGGTGCGCAAAGCGGCGAAGAAACTCGAAAACAGCCGGGCCGACGTCAACAAACTCTTTACCATTCCGCTGATTTTCGCCGCGGCGCTGCTGAGCTTCGCCCACGGGGCGAACGACGTCGCCAACGCCATCGGGCCGCTCGCGGCCATCGCGGATGCGGTACAGACCAGTTCCATCGCCACGAAGGCGTCGATCCCGCTGTGGGTCATGATGGTCGGTGCGGTGGGGATCTCCCTGGGACTGGCGCTGTACGGGCCGAAGCTGATCAAGACCGTCGGCAGCGAGATCACCGAGCTCGACCAGGTCCGCGCCTACAGCGTGGCGATGGCGGCGGCGATCACGGTCATCGTCGCGTCGCAGCTCGGCCTGCCGGTCAGTTCGACGCACATCGCCGTCGGCGGGGTCTTCGGGGTCGGTTTCCTGCGGGAGTTCCTGGCGACGACAAAGGAAGAAGAACTGATCCGTCAGGAGCGCCTGGCGCTCGAAGAGGAGAAACTGACGCTCAAGGCCCTCAACGCCGAGCGTGCCAACCTCGAAGCCAAAGAGCACAAGAGCAAGGAAGACTACCAGCGCATCGCCGAACTCTACCAGATGATCGAAGAGGAAGAGGAGAAGATCAAGCAGGAGAAGAAGATGCTCAAAAAGGCGGAGAACATCAAGTACGTCAAGCGCGACGCCGTCAAGAAGATCATCGCCGCCTGGATCATCACCGTTCCCGCCGCCGCCGTTCTCTCCGCCGCGATCTTCTACATGATCCGCGGGTTTATGCTCTAAAACCCTTTTCCCGTATTACCGCCTTCCCGAAAGGGGAGCGTGACGGTTCTCTTTCATTCAGCCTCTTTGAGGAATCTCCTGAAATGATAAATCGAATTTTAATGTTCACTTCAAGCCTTTCGCAATAAGATGAGTGTATTCTCTGTAAAAACGAAGGAAGAACGATGAAGATCGGATGGATAGTTGTTCCGGTGACGGCGGCGGCGCTGCTGGTGACGGGCTGTGGCGGAGGCGGCGGTTCCGGCAGCGCAGCGGTACAGAAGAGCACGCTGCTGGTATACATGACGGGAAGTGACCTGGAAGAGAGATTCGGATACGCTTCGATGGACATGACCGAGATGTTGCGGGGATATGCGAAACTCGGTGAAAAACAGCGCGGGGCACTGAAAGTGGTCGTGGCTTTCGGCGGAGCGAGAAAAACGGGGTGGCGGGGCGTCAGGTATGCGGACATGGCCTGTCTGGCCGATGACGCGGAAGACGGCGTTTTCGGCAATGCCGCGTGCTACGGTTACGAAAACACGGATGCCGACATGGGAGACGCCGGGACGCTGGAGGACTTTCTGCGTTACAACGCGAACCGCCTCGCGGAATCGGAACGCAACTATCTCGTTTTCTGGAACCACGGAAGCGCCTACAAGGGGGTCTGTTTCGATTCGAACAAAAACGGGGATTCCCTGACGGTCGGAGAGCTCGACCGGGCGCTGGAGGCCGGTAAAACCTCTTTCGATATGATCGGAATGGATGCGTGCCTGATGGGGAATATCGAAGTGGTGAGAGGCATTTACCGCCATGCCGACTACTACCTCGCTTCCGAGGAATCCGAACCGGGGCACGGCTGGGATTACGAGGAGGTGCTTCAGATTTTCGGGGACCACAGTACCGGGGACATGGAAGGGCTCGGAAAACGCCTTGTCGATTCGTATCTGGACAGTCCGAAGCACAGAAAAACGGAAAACAAAACCCTCGCTTTCATGAAAATGTCTCGGGCACAGGATCTTCTGGGAAGGTTTGACAGCCTTTGTGCGGGGCTGAACGGAAGGAGCGATTTCAAAGCGATCGGCACGGGAGCCTACCACAGCCGGAAGTTCAGTATCGACAACGACCACGAAGACGGTATAGCGATCGATTTCAAACAGTTTCTTGGCAGAATCGCGGAGAAAAAGCCGTCGGTCCGCGCGGGCGTATCGGGGGTGTCGGCGGCACTGGATGATTTCATCGTCTACGCCAGAGGCCAGGACGGCGACAGCAACGGAATTTCGATATTCCAGCCGCTGGACTTTGCGGACTGGACGCAGTACGACAGGTTCACCTACGTGGCGACCACGCAGTGGCATACCCTGCTTTCGGATTTCACGGCGACACGCAGTCAGGATCACGAAGCACCGGAAATTACCGCCGAGCCGGAATGCAGTCTGAACGGGAAGGAGGGGTATTGTCTCGGCATTACCGACAATGTGGCGATCAAGGAAGTCGAGTCCTACGGACTGGTCCCTTACGGAAACCGTTTCGTGCTTCTGTATTCGGAACTGCTTGCGGAGTCGCGGCAGGGATATTTTCTGCCCAAATTCGAGGATACCTGGTACTATCTCTGTGACAGCGGGAGCAAAAAGTGTGTTTTCCCTTCCGCGATGGAGGTCGAAAATCCCGGAACGCGCGGCCGGCTGTACACCAACTACGGGCAGCTCAACGGCGAGGATGTCGTGTTCTTCATCAATATCGACGGGGCTGAAGTGGATATGTGGGCGGTACCGGACACGAAGGGAGGGTACAGCCCGAAACGGCAGTTGCGCGTCAAAAAGGGCGATACCGTCCGGTTCGATTATCTGGGATTCGACAAGGAGGGCAATTTCTTTTTCGTCGACGGCGATCCTCTGAAAATCGAAAACCGGCCGGTATGGTCCCGGGAAAACTTCGATGTGAAGCTCCTGTATTTCGCCATGGCATCCGATTTCAGCGGAAACGACAGGATTTCCGGCATACATTACGGCGGCGGCAGCGTGTCGGCAATAGACACGTCGACGGACCGGACCCGGCTCGCCTATCTGTCTGGAAAGGCTCTGACACTCGAATACGACTATTACGGAACGGCGTATACGGATACCGTCTCGTTCAGCGGGGCACCGAAGTATTACAGCGAGCAGGGAAAGTATATTCTCGAAGGAAAGCGCGGACGCTATACGACGTACTGTTACAGCGAAGATGAAGCCGATCGTGTGACGGTCGACGGAACTTCTTTCATGTACGACTGTTTCACGGCGCTGGAAGACGGCGCGAGGGATCTGTTCGTTTTCAACATCGGCAGCGGCGATGCGGTAAGCGGCTATTACTATTACGCCCCGAAAAACGAGAACCCCTACGTCGAAATCCGGAAGCATCCGGACGCGGTTCTCGGTGCGGGATCGTCGCTGCGCGATCAGGCTTTTCCGGCATCAAGCAGAGCGGAGAACCTCTCTTCCTCCAGGGCTTCGCTGAAAAGAAAGCCCTGGTAGAAGTCGGCGCCGGCCTCCGTGATGAATGCAAGCTGTCCGGGCGTTTCCACGCCTTCGACGACGGTTTTCATGTCGAATGCTTTGGCCATGTGGATCATCATGCGCACCAGTTCGCGGTGAGAGGCTTTTTCCAGAGTGAGCATGAAATGCCGGTCGATCTTCAGCGTGTCGACGGGAAGTTTCTGCAGATAAGTCATGGACGAGTATCCCGTTCCGAAATCGTCGATGGCGAAACGGATGCCGAAATCCTTGAGCGTATTGATCGTATTGATGACGCTTTCGAAATCTTTGATCAGGTCGTTTTCGAGGATCTCGAACTCGATTTGCGAAGGCGTGATTCCGTATTTTCCGGTCAGCACCCGGATTTCGTCCGTAAAATTCGGGTCCTGAAGCTCGTGGGTCGTGATGTTGATCGAGAGAACCCCCTTGAAGTCCTGTTTGCGGCGGAGAAAACGGCAGGCCTGCCCGACCGCGTGCCGTGTGATCAGGCTCAGCAGGCCGCTTTCGGCGGCGATGTTCAGAAAGCTGTCCGGGTAGAGGAGACCCTGCTCGGGATGAAGCCAGCGGATCAGCATCTCCGCGCCGGCGATTTCACCTGACCCGGTCCGTATTTTCGGCTGATAGAAGAAGCGGAATTCTCCTTCGTCCATGGCCCGGGTGATTTCGCGCTCGAAACGCTGGCGTTCCTTCATTCGCTTTTCGATCTCCTTGTCGAAAAACACCGCCCGGTTTTTGCCTCCGCGCTTGGCCTGATACATTGCGATATCGGCGTGCATGACGACGTCGTGGATGTTTTCCTCGCTGTCGGGGAAAAGCTTGATGCCGATGCTCGCTCCGATCCGTATGCGATAGCCTTCGATTTCGAACGGCCGGTTGAGACAGTGGAGAATTTTTTCGTAGACTTTCTGCACATCCATGGCCGCTTCGGACTTGTCCTTGTCCAGATTGAGGATCAGTACGACGAACTCGTCTCCGCTGATGCGTGCGAGAAGGTCTTCTTCCCGCAGAAGGCCGTTGAGACGTTCCGCCACTTCCAGCAGCAGTTTGTCGCCGATGTGATGGCCGTAATCGTCGTTGACGGGTTTGAAACCGTCTATATCGATGAACAGGAACGCGTGCATGAAACGATGCCGTACCGCCTTGGCGTACTCTTCATGAAGCCGCTGCATCAGGGCCTTGCGGTTGAGCAGGCCGGTCAGGAAGTCGTGGTTCGCCTGGTGCTCCGCCTCCTGCTGGGCGTTTTTGAGATCGGAAATATCGAAAAACTGGGCGATGTAGTGGGTGGTCACTCCTTCGTCGTTCCTGATGGCGGTGATGGAGAGGCGCTCGGGATAGATCTCTCCGTTTTTTCGTTTGTTGTAGATTTCCGCGCTCCATTTTCCTTTGGTGTTGAGCGCTTCCCACATTTCACGGTAGAAGGCGGCATCGTGTTTCATGGATTTGAACATTCGGGGATTTTTGCCGATCACCTCTTCGGCTTCGTATCCGGTAATTTCCGTAAACGCCTTGTTGACTTTGAGGATGGTCCCTTTCGCGTCGGTGATGCTCATCGCTTCATGCGAATCGAACGTGTGCGCCGCGATTCTCAGGTCGTCCGCGAGCTGTTTTTCCTTGTCGATCAGCTGTTTGAGAAGATAGATCAGAAAAACGAAGGCCGTCAGGGAAGCCAGCCAGAACAGGGCGGTGAGGATCAGAGAGTCTCTCGCTTCGGAACGGACGTTCGCGGCATGGGCGACGTAGGAACGAAGAATGCTTTTTGTGACTTTTTCCAGAGTGTTGATATAGGCGCTGTTGATGCTGAACCAGACGGGGGCGTCCGTTTTGCGAAGGTCCCCGGCGAAAAAACGCTGTCGGTAGGTGTTGACCGCCTTGATCAGGGCGGGACGGACGGTGTTGTCGTATATTTCGAGTGAAGAAGGCGAAGCTTCGAGGCGGAATTCTTCCATCAGCGATGCCTGCCGCAGGATCAGCGTGCGGATTTCCGGAAGGTGACGGTCGTGATGGCTCGGTGAGAGAAGGCTGTGGTAGACGTAGGCACGTTCGAGTCCGGCGTTTTCCTTGAGTCGCTGCAGGCGGAAAAGGGCGAGTCCGTCTCCCGTCTGCGGTTGCAGTATGATGAGGCAGGTTTTCAGTGCATTGAGCAGCTGGCGGTTGATTTTGGAAAAGTAGCGGATTTCTTCCTCGAAACCGATTTTGTTTCCGACTATCTCCTTTCTGACGTAATCCAGTTGTTCCAGAGCGGTGACGGCGGCGTCGAAATACGGTCCGTTATCGGGGGTGTCCGGATCCGGCGGAGGCTGGATACCGTTGCGGTGCAGCAGCTTCAGAAAGGAGCGGTACGCATCGTCCGTCAGTTTCTGCTGGCGGACAAGTTCCCTGCGGTATTTTTCCCTGTCGGGGGCGGCCAGGTATCCCGAACCGAGTCCCCGTTCGATCTGCAGGTGATGGATGAGCTCGCTCAGCTGGTTCGCCATGGTCGCCGCGCGGATATAGAGTGCGCTTTTTTCCAGTGCTTCGTATTTGGTGTAGATCAGTGAAACGGAAAAATAGATCAGCGCGACGGCAGGGGTCATGAAAATGAGAATGATTTTATATTTCAAGGCGCTGTAGTTCATGAAACGGTCCGCAAGGTAATGGTGTAAATTATAGTTTATTTTTTATTTACTTATCGACGGGCTTCCCAGGCCAGCCGGAGCACGCCGACGGCGTAGTTGCTGGAGTTGTTGTAGCGCATGATTTTTTTGACGTAACCGGCGAGGTATTCCAGTTCCGGTCTGTCGCAGGCGTAACAGCGATAGGCCCGGCCGCTTTTTTTGCTTCGGGCGTAGGCGAACGACGCGTTTTTGTGGGTGAAGTCGAAGTCGTACCAGGCGTTTTCGACTTTGTCCATGTCAGGGACCTTCGACCAGTCGATCGGTGTACGGAAACCGGCACTGTCATGCAGATAGCGGGCGGTGGAGAGGATGGCGTCTTCCATCCGTCCCAGGTCGCCGGGCGTATCGTCGCAGCTTTCGACGAGATGGAAGTTCTGCGGCATGAACTGCGGAATGCCGACGGCACCGGCGTAGGAGCTTTCGTACCGGCAGTATTCCGGTTCGATGCCGTTTTCATAGCAGAAGGTCATCAGAGAGACAATGTTGCGTTCGGCCATCGCAAGCAGTCTCCGGTTTCGGGAAGTGTCGGGCTTCAGTTCCCGAACGAGGGTGTTGAAGACGGTAAAAGCGTCGTGTTTGCATCCGACCCGTCCCAGTCGTGTTTCCTTTGCCAGGATGGCGGCAATCACCTCACGGTTGACGTGAAAATGCCTTTCGGCTTCGTCGTAGGTCTTTTGGTACCGCTGGAGATTTTTCCTGATCTCCGGGACGAAGGAGAGCAGGGCGTTGTTGGCCCGTTTCTCGTTGGCGTGGTGGACCCTGATCATCTTCGGGCTGAAGAGTTTCAGGCTTTTGGTGTCACGCTTTTTCGTCTGGGGCGAAAGCAGGTACCGGTTGGCGTAATCGACGCTCACCCCTTTTTCGACCGCTTTTTTGCAGATGGTTTCGTAGGCGTCGACCTTGAAATGGCAGTTGCTGTAGGCGTGTGCGGCGATGCTCAGCAACAGTGTACCTGCCACGGCTGCCGGAAAGCGGGAAGGGGAAAAGGGAAAGTGGCGGTGGGAAGGAATGGGGTCTGGAGCGACAGGCGCCGCTTCCCGCTTCCCGCTTCCCGTTTCCCGCCCAAATATCATAAGTCGAAGCTTTCGCGCATCACCCGCTCCGTCGTCTCCGCGTCGAAGGCGTTCGCGGTGAAAAGGCGGTTGGCGAGCACCCCCTGGCCCAGCAGCATTTCCGCGCCGTCGATGGCGGGGATCTCCAGCGTTTCACAGAGCTTCAGAAACGGTGTCTTTTTCCCGTAGATGGCGTCGGCGGCGTAGCGGCTCGCTTCGAGCAGGGGGATGAGCAGCGTTTCCGGAGCGGGGAGGTTGTCGTCTTCGAGGCCGGCGGAGGTCGTGTTGACGACGAGGTCGTAGCCCTTGTGCTCGAAACTCTCCCAGGTCATCGTTTTCATGCCTTCGGCGGCGAAAGGTTCGAGCCGGCCGGCAGAGCGGTTGAGGACGCTGACCGTCATCCCTTCGTTCTGCATTCGTTTCGCCAGGGCGCGCGCCGTGCCGCCCGCTCCGATGACGAGAACGTCTTCGACGTTTTCGAAACGGCGGACGGCGAAGAGGAAGCCGTCGGCGTCGGTGTTGTAGCCGACGAGCCTGCCGTTTTCCTCCACGATGGTGTTGACCACCCCGACCTCGAGGGCGAAGCCGCGGATCTCGTCACAGGCCTGGAAGGCCGCTTCCTTGTGCGGGACGGTGATATTGGCGCCGGCGAGCTTCTGTGCGAAGAAAGTGTCGCGGAGTTTCGCGCCGTCTTCGAGGCGGATGCGGGTGTAGCAGGCGTCGTATCCCAGGGTTTTGAACAGATGGTTGTGCATGAGCGGCGAGCGCGAGTGCGCGACGGGGTCACCGAAGATGGCGAAGAGCCGCTTCATGCCTTGAGGTCCTCCAGCGAGCTCATGAGGGCGCCGAGCTTGTTGTGGACTTCGAGGTATTCCAGTTCCGGCTGGCTGTCGGCGACGATGCCCGCGCCCGCCTGGAGGATCACTTCGTCCGGTTTGACGAGCGAGGTGCGGATGGTGATGGCGCTGTCCATGTTGCCGTCGAAGCCGAAATAGCCGATGGCACCGCTGTAGAAGCCGCGTTTGAGCCCTTCGAACTCCGCGATGAGCTCCATCGCGCGGATCTTCGGCGCGCCGGTCATCGTGCCGGCGGTGAAGGTCGCCATGAAGAGGTCGAACATGTCCCTGTCGTCGCGCAGTTCGGCGACGACGTCGGAGACGATGTGCATGACGTGCGAATAGCGTTCGATGTGCATCATGTCCTCGACTTTGACCGTTCCGGTCTTCGCCACCCGGCCGACGTCGTTGCGGCCGAGGTCGATGAGCATCAGGTGTTCCGCCAGCTCTTTGGGATCGGCGAGCAGCTCCTCTTCGAGCTCCTTGTCCCGCTCTTTCGTTTCGCCCCGTTTGCGCGTCCCGGCGATGGGGCGCAGCAGCAGTTCGCCTTCGCTCAGGCGCACCATGACCTCCGGAGAGCTGCCGACGATGGAGAAGTCCTCGTACTCCATCAGGAACATATACGGCGAGGGGTTCTTCGTGCGCAGGATGCGGTAGAAGCTGAAAGGGTCCACCTTCGCTTTCCGGGTGTAGCGGTTGGTCATCAGGATCTGGAAGACGTCGCCGCTTTCGATCATCTCTTTCGACTGTGCCACCATCTCGAAGAAGCGCTCTTTATCGAAAGCGAAACGGCCGCCTTCGTCGTCCTGCATCGGGACCAGCGGCGTGTACTCGTAGCTGCCCTTGATGGAGGCTTCGAGTTCTTCGAAACGGTCCGCCATGTCGTCGAGGGTCGTCAGCAGGGTGATCTTGTGGTTCTTGTGCGAATAGACCGCGACGAATTTCGGCAGGATCAGGTCGAGGTCCGGGATGTTCATCGTGTCTTCGAGGCTGTCCATGTAGCTCTGAAGCACCGGTTCGAAGACCTTGACCATGTCGTAGCCGATGTAGCCGATAAAGCCGTCGGCGTAACCGATATCGAGCTCTTTGCAGGCTTTTTTGTAGGGGGCGGTGTCGATCTTGGCGTAGTACGCTTTCAAAAAGGCGAAAGGCGAAACGTCGCTGACGGTGACGTTGCCGTCGGCGTCGGTGTAGCGGGTTTTCCCCTCATGGTACTGCAGGCGCTCTCTGGCACCGATCAGGACCAGGCTGTTGTTGCCTTCGCTGCTGCCGGCGCTTTCGAAGAGGAAAGTGATCTCGC
>Ga0256843_1003375_pt1 | contig 11122 bp, 8 predicted proteins | sample AlvinellametaG_FD_191572 | JGI IMG/M metagenome (GOLD analysis project Ga0256843, IMG submission 191572) | Pompeii worm associated microbial communities from hydrothermal vent at the East Pacific Rise, Pacific Ocean - Alvinella | ecosystem: Host-associated > Annelida > Integument > Unclassified ... | reverse complement strand
GTCTTTTTTACGACTGTATGCAGAATCTGTTTGTCATTTTTTCCCAAATAATATCCAAATCCTACCAAGATCGCCATGCCAAAAAGAATCAGAAAAAAAAAGAGAAGTTTGGTAGAATCACTCTTCTTTATTTTTTGTTTGACAACTCTTTTTTTTCTTTTTTCTTTTGTCTCTTTTTTAGATGTACTTTTACGGGAAGATAAACGTTTTTTAGGTACTGAAGTTTTACTGTTATTAGATCGTGTTGCCATGTATACCGTATTTTTTAGTTTGATTATTATAGCAAAGTAAGTGTAAGTTATATATAAAGAGCATCAAGAAGTTTTAAAAGGAGGAGGAAAAAAATCTTATGAAAAGGGAGACCGAAATTTTATCAGGGGAGAATAAATTTGGTTCCTTCTGATGCTCTTATGGGAGAATTATAAAGCAACAAGTTTAACCGAACACTAATGAGAATTTTTATCGTTTAGTTTTTATGAAAAAAAGAGCAGAAATAACCTATTTAAAGATTTTTAGTGAATTGTATGCAGATTTGGATGTTTGGGTAAGAGAGCTTACGTGTAGTAAGTGACCGCACCCATCATCCAAAGATGTGTGCAAGTCACTAAAAAGATTAGTTTTCGTCTTGGTTTACGATTTTGTTCGCTGAGATCCACGGCATCATTTCACGAAGTTTGTTACCTGTTTTGGTAATAAGCATCTCTTTGTCATTGTTTCTTTCTGCGTTCATTCTAGGGTATCCTGCCTGACCTTCAAGAATAAAGTCTTTTGCGAATCTACCGTCCTGGATCTCTTTAAGGATCTCTTTCATTGCTTTTTTGGACTCTTCGTTGATGACACGTTTGCCTGAAACATAGTCACCATACTCTGCTGTATTGGAGATAGAGTATCTCATATCAGCGATCCCGCCTTCAAACATAAGGTCAACGATGAGTTTCAACTCGTGAAGACACTCGAAGTATGCAAGCTCAGGAGCGTAACCAGCTTCTGTCAATGTCTCAAAACCTGCCTGGACCAATGCAGCCGTACCACCACAAAGTACTGCCTGCTCACCGAAAAGGTCTGTTTCTGTTTCATCTTTGAATGTTGTCTCAATGATCGCTGTTCTACCGCCGCCGATAGCAGAGGCATAAGAGAGTGCCAACTCTTTGGTTGTACCGCTTGGGTTCTGCCCTACAGCAATAAGATCAGGAATACCGCCGCCTCTTACAAACTCGGAACGTACTGTGTGTCCCGGTGCTTTTGGTGCGATCATAGTAACGTTGATGTCTGCTGCCGGCTTGATACGTCCATAGTGAATGTTAAACCCGTGACCAAATGCAATCGTAGCACCGGATTTAAGGTTTGGCGCGATCTCATTTTCATAAATAGCTGCCTGGTTTTCATCAGGAAGAAGAATCATTACAACATCTGCTTTCGCCGTTGCTTCTGCTACTGTATAGACTTCAAAATTCTTTGCTTCTGCTTTTTTCCAGGAGCTTCCGCCCTCTCTGAGTCCTACTACTACATTCACACCTGAGTCTCTGAGGTTTTCTGCATGTGCATGTCCCTGTGATCCGAAACCGATCATTGCTACTGTTTTTGATTTGATGATATTGATATCACAATCTTTGTCATAATATACATTTAAAGTTGACATAATTATCCTTAATAGATTAAAATTTCCGCGATTATACCCAAATAATACTTATTGTCTCTATTTTGGAATGGGAATTGGAGTGAGAATATTTTATGCTATAATTTTTACTAATCACTACTGAAGGAGAGCATTTGGTTGAATTTTTAACACATACGGTAAGCTGGTGGCACTGGATCATACTGGGAATACTCTTCATCATTCTGGAAATGGGAACAGGCACATTCATTACGCTGGGGTTTGGTATTGCTGCTGTTATTGTCGGCCTGCTGATACTGATTGTCAACATGAATTTTCTGGCACAGACCATTGTGTGGCTTCTGCTCTCTGTCTTCATTATTACTGTACTGTTCAAATATTTCAAAAAACAGCCGACAGTCTCAAGTTCAGGACAATCCGACCAGGGGCTGGATACACTGGGTACCGTGACAGAGACCATCGAAGCCTACAAAAGAGGCAAAGTCAGATTTGATACTCCTGTTCTGGGCAACACCGAGTGGCATGCCACCGCTGACCGGACGATCGAGGCAGGCACAAGGGTTGCCATTAAAGAAGTCAACGGACAGCTCATCAAAGTCATACCGCTTACACACTAAATACAAAAGGATACACCATGCAAGAAACACTTGTCATTATGCTGCTGCTGGCCGCAGGGGTCATCATTACCATCTACAAAGGTATCAATATTGTTCCACAGGGAGAAGAGTGGGTCATAGAAAGACTGGGAAAATTCAGTCGTACACTCAAGCCCGGACTCAATATTATCATTCCCTATCTGGAAACTGTCCGCAAGAAGGTCTCTACCCGTGATATTATTCTGGACATTCCTCAACAGGAAGTCATCACCAAAGACAATGCTGTCATCCTCACCAATGCCGTTACATTCATACGTGTCACCAAACCTCAGGATGCCATTTACGGCGTAGAAGATTTCTACCTGGCCATCCAGCAGCTGGTGATGACCACACTGCGTTCCATCCTGGGTGAAATGTCCCTGGATGAGGCACTCTCCAACCGCGAACACATCAAGACCAAACTCAAAGACCAGATCATCGATGATGTCGCCGACTGGGGTGTTACCGTCAAATCTGTAGAGATACAGGATATCTCCCCCTCGGCTTCCATGCAGGATTCCATGGAGAGACAGGCAGCCGCAGAGAGAGAAAGACGCGCCATCGAAACCACAGCGGAGGGGAATAAGAATGCTGCCATTCTCGAAGCTGACGGTAAACTCGAAGCTGCCAAAAGAGAAGCACAGGCACAGATTGCCCTTGCCAATGCCTCCGCCGAGGCGATCCGCCTTATCTCTGACAACATTCAGGACAAAGAACTGCCTGCCATGTTCCTGCTTGGCGACCGTTACATCTCCTCCCTGGAGCAGATCAGTAAAAGCCAGAATTCCAAGTTTGTCATCTACCCTGCCGATCTGCAGGGTGCCATTAAAGGGATGTTGGGGAATGTGTTTAAAAAATGAAAACCATTAACACAATAAGTTACAAATAAAGCATGAAAACAAAAACTACTCCAGCCACCTGTTCTTTTTTGAAAGTGAAGCAAAAAATTCAATTTCATAACTGGTCAGTACCCGAATAAGGTTGGTCGATCCCGGTACACCTACGGGGTCACCTGCAACCAGTATATAAGACTCGTTCAAAGAAAATACTTTTCGCTTCAAACCATCTTCAAGCACCTCAGCCATCATCGTACGCAGATCGTTTTTAGCCACGGAAAAAGCCGGTACCACACCCCAGACAAGTGTTAAGGACTGTGCCGTTCTCTGGTCGTGTGCTACGGCATAGATGGGCTGTCCCGGTCTGTAGCGTGCCGCTTTTTTCGCTGTCGCTCCCGAAGCTGTAATAGCAATGATCCCCGAACAGTCCAGACTTTTAGAGAGCCTGACTGCCGATTCGTCTATTTTGTCTCCTCTGTCATGCATCTCAAATTGACCAAATTTTTCATACGGATAATATTTTTCTGCTGCCTGTATTGTTTCTACCATCGTTTTGACTGCCAGTACCGGATTGTGCCCGATGGCACTCTCTTCGGAGAGCATCACGGCATCTGTACCGTCCAGTACTGCATTTGCCACATCACTGATCTCGGCACGTGAAGCCCTCTCTTTGGTTGTCATGGAAAGCAGCATCTGTGTGGCGACTATCGCCGGCTTGCCTGCATTGTTGGCTTTTCCAATAAGCATCTTCTGGGTTTCAGGCACATCATAATAGGGAATTTCTATACCCAGATCCCCCCTGGCCACCATAATACCGTCACTCTCCTCCAAAATGTCATCGATATTCTCAACACCGTCAAACTTTTCTATTTTGGCCAGAAGCTGGACACTGCCGCCGTAGGAAGTAACAATCTCTCTTGCAGATTGCATATCTTTGGCATGCTGCACAAAAGAGATCGCCATAAAATCCACACCGTTCTTGACACCCCAGAGCATATCTTTACGGTCTTTGTCGGTCAGGACATCTATCCCCAAACGCGTATTGGGAAAATTAACCCCTTTTTTGGAAGAGAGCATTCCCTCATTCTCTATTTCAACCGTGACAGCCCGCTTGCCTGTTGCTTTCACCACCGCACGAATAATACCGTCATACAGATAGATATATTCCCCTACTTTCAAACGCTCAAGGACATCAGGCTCATTCAGGCTGAGTTTGTACACCCCCTCTTTTACCTTATAGCCGACAATCTCTTCCCTGACAAACTCCAGCAAGTCCCCGCTTTTGAGAATAAAATCTTCTTTCAGCATCCCCACCCTGATCTTCGGACCGCTGATATCCTGTAAAATACCCGTGATAAGCCCTGTCTCTTTCACTGCTTTTCTGATACGGCCAAGCACTTTGCTGTGATAGTCATGTGTTCCGTGTGAAAAATTCAGACGAAATACATTGACCCCTGCATAGATCAATGCCTTGATCTGCTCATAGGAATCCGAAGCCGGCCCGACAGTTGCTATAATTTTGGTACGTTTTTTCATTTGTGTTCCTTACGTTCTACTTTGAAAAGTGCTGATAATCTTTTACCCCAAACCAGTCACCTCCCCATTTCCAGCCATACTTTTTAAAAATCTGTACCGCTTTGTCATGTTTGAGCAGTACTGCCTGGTCTGCCGCTATCTTTGTTTTATGTACCCGTTTTCTGTACGGCTGCGATGCTTTATGCGAAATATGCCCCGAACGGGAAATATAGGGGTTTTCAATGGGATTCAGATCAATTGCCCTGCCGTAGGAGTGTTTTGACCAGTGTTTGCTTCCGGTGGCTTTACGGCAGTTGAAAGCAGAAGTGTTGTCCGCTTCGATCGACCGCCAGTCATTGCCGCCATAACTGCTCACCAGCTTCATTGTATGCACAGGGTAGCCTATGTTATAGAGTGCTTCAAAGATCTGCGTTACTTCAGAAGCGACATCTTTGTGTACCACCATTTCACCTGTTTCCTCCCTGCCGTAAAAATCTTTGTAGGTCATACGAAGATAGCGTAGGTCATGCAAAGATACGGGACACCCTTTCCTCCATGCATTCCCCTGTATCATCCTTTGTTTTACAGTGGGACCAATAGATAAAACTTCTGCATGAAATTCAGCAAAAAGTATCACAGAGAAAAGAAAAAACAGTTTTAAACACAATATTATAGATTTCATAAAAAATATTATATCTTAAATTTATCAGATGCTATTTCCTCATTTTTACAAGACTGTTTTATTTCACCGTTGCCCTCTTCTTTTAAAGGTTTTACTGCCTGTAAATATATTTTAAAACAGGCACCGTTTTTTTTATTTGAAACAAGCAGTTTTCCATGCATATGTTCCTCAATAATAATTTTTGATATATACAATCCCAACCCCGTACCATTTTTATTATTTTTTGTAGAAAAATAGGGATCAAATATCTTGTCAATAATATCTTCAGGAATACCTCCTGCATTATCATGAATAGAAAGAATAATCATCTCTTGCTGCCGAAACAGAAGTATTTCTATATATTTTTTTTCTATCTTTTTTTCATTTAAGGCATCCTGGGCATTATATACAATATTTAAAATACTTTGTCCCAGTTCATTGGGGAACCCATACGCATAATAGTACTGTTCTTTATTTTTAAAACTGACTTCAATCGATTTATGACGAAACAGGGGAAATGTAATCTCCAATACATGATCGATCACAGCATTCACACAAAAGACGGTTTTTTCTTTGTCAGGCTTAAAGAAATTTCTAAAATCATCTATAGTTGATGACATCTGTTGAATGGTTTTATTTGATTTTTCCTTGAAATCTTCTATTATCTCTTCATTCAAACTGTCTTTGGTATATTTGTAATACAGAGTTTGATTTAGCAAAGACAAATGATTTAACGGCTGTCTCCACTGGTGTGCGATCATATTGATCATCTCTCCCATTTGGGCCAGCCTGTTTTGGTGAAGCATCAGCAGTTGTTGCTTTTTATTTTTATTGACCTCTTTTTTGATAATCTGATGCAGCTCTTCTTCATATCTCTTTCGTTCCTCAAACAATATACCTGTTACAAAGACTGTTGCAACATGTGCCAAAACAAACAGGTTATAATTGATAATATTATCTGTCTCATTTCCAAAATAGAAAGCTCCCGTTGCTTTATAGACAGAATAAGACGATATCGTAGCTACAACAACACTCATAAGTGTCCCATACACTTTACCTTTGTAATAGATGGTAACAACAAGAACCGGGATGGTAAGACTCAAGAGTAAAAAAGGGTTTGTAATTGCTATTTTTATCTCTAAAACATAAAGGAATATTCCAAATATCAAACCATATAAAAGATATGTTTTTATATTGATCTTCCTGAAATGAACCAAAAGGAGCAACATAAAGGGAGTAAAAAGCAATTGTCCCATTACATTACCAAACCACCATGAAAATGTTGAATAGATAAATTGATCATGGCTCAATTGTCCATGAAAAAAGAGAGAAAAATTAGACAAAAGACTGCTAAATACCTGTAAAACAAATACTATGATAAGGGCTAGTCCAATAATATCCCGAAATGTTTTCAACTCTTTATCAAGCCTGAACTTATAAAAGATCATCATACCTATCAAAGCTTCGGTGGCATTAACAATAGAAATTTCAAGTGATGAAAAGATATTGACATCATTCAGATATGCTAGAAAAAACTGTCCTAGAAATATTCCAAACCAAACTTTTTTCCCAAAATAGAGTGCAAAAGCAAGCGCCAATCCTTCCGGAGCAAAAACTCCCAGATTGACAATATTATGCCCAGAAAGGAGATGTAAACTCAATATACCGGTACTCAAATACAAAAATGCTATAACAAACGTTAATAGACTGGTTTTGATTAGATTTTCTCTCCCATACATCATTTTGGAATCCTCTTTAAATATCAATAAAACTTTATCTGTAAAGTAGTAAATTCACTACACATATCTTGCTGGTTTTATATATGACCAATCACATTTTAAAGCTAATATAAAACAGAAATTTCTTATTTTTTCGGGTGTATACCAAGAAATGATACGTTGTCTAAAATCCATCTTCTATATCTGTCTATTATTTTATCCACTTCTTTATCAAAATATCTTTTTTAAAAGTACAATTGATATAATCATAAATAATAAAACTATTTTTCCTGTTATTTAAACTAAAAAAACACATTCTACAGATTTGAATGTAAATTTAAATAGATTTGCATAGTACACTTTATACTGATATCCAACTAAATAAAAACAGAGGGCATTTGATGCCAAAGCCGTCAGAGATTTTGAATTAATACACATCGAACTATAGAGGTCTTACATGGGGAAACTCTCATTACGTATAAAAATTCTAATTATCTTTTTAATTCCTGCCATTGCGATCATCTATTTTTCTACCTCTTTTGTCAAAATAAAATATAAAAAACTTGATGAAAGCACTATGTACAAACTTGCTGCACAGACAACTGAAGACTTGAGTATATTAATACACAATATCCAAATAGAAAGAGGTTTGAGTTTTGGATACCTTGTCTCCCAAAAAGAGACAAAATCGACACATAAAATTATTCAGGCACAGAAAAAAACAGATGCTGCCTATACACAGCTGATACAGTTTATTTCTCTTAAAGCAAAAGGAAAGAAGGCAATACTTCAGATTATTGGTATCGAATATATGCCTGTCATATCAAAATTCATAGTAGACTATGGAAAAATAAAAGAGATAAGGGGAAAGATTTTAAAAGGAAGCATAAATGCTCAGACAAGTTTAGACTATTATACCCAACTAAATCAAAAACTTTTAAAACTTATTACACTCTTTATACTGCCGCTTCAAAAACAAAACGGCAGGAGCTGTGCCATTCCCGAACTTGAAAACCTCAAAGAAAGTATAGGATTGGAAAGAGCCAATGTTTATCATGAACTGCTCTCAGAGGAGTATCATCCTGAAAACATTGAAATCATTAAAAAACTTGAAAAAAAGCAGATACTCTACCGGGAACAGTTTATGTTGAATGCTCCCATTCAATCTATCTTGATTTTTAACCAACTATACAAATATGATATAGAAGAAAAAATAGAAGCGGTACGTAAACAGTTTTTTCTACACCAATTGAATCATAAAGATGCAGCTGCTGTATTTCAACTCTATACACACTATATAGACCTCTTTGAAAAAATCTCTTCCAAAATACTGAACCAGTATATTATATCGGCAAACAGAACATATGAGCAGGCTATGCGCTCTCTTTATCTGACTGCTGCATTATGGATACTCTCTATTATTTCTTTACTGGGGCTAACCTATCTTTTAAGAAGACTGATTGTAAATGAAGAGAAATATACCGAAGAGTTAAGAATCTCTGCTTATACATTTGATTCGCATGAAGCAATGACCATCACTGATGTACAAGGAACCATTTTAAAAGTCAATGATGCTTTTACCCGTATTACAGGATATGAAGCTTCCGAAGTCATAGGCAAAAACCCCCGTGTACTGAAATCGATGAAACACAGTGATGAATTTTATAAAGAGATGTGGAGACAAATCCATACTGTCGGAAAATGGAGTGATGAAATATACAATAAACGAAAAAATGGTGAAATATATATGGAGAGACTCTCTATCACCGCTATTAAAAATGATAAAGGCATTACAACACACTATATTGCCCAGTTCCTGGATATCTCAGATATTAAAGAGATGCAGGAACGTGCTCAGCACCAGGCTGATCATGATTTTTTAACTGAACTGCTCAATAGAAAATCATTGATGCAAAGGCTCCATGAAGAATTCATAAAAGCCAAAAAACATAATTTCATACACGCTTTCATGTTTATTGACCTCGATAAATTCAAAATGGTCAATGACAGTTACGGACATACCATAGGAGACAAACTCCTTGTTGAAGTATCCACACGCTTAAAGCACTTATTAAGAGAAGAAGATATTTTGGCCCGTATGAGCGGAGATGAATTTGCCATTATCATACTCAATATAGAAAAAAACAGATCCAAAGCAGCACAAATCATCAAAGATTTGGCCATAAATATTATAGAAGAAATCAATCGTCCCTATATGTTGGATTCTTACCAGATTACTATAAGTGCTTCTATAGGCATTAAAATATTTCCAGACAATGAAAAAGATTCCCATGCTGTTGTTGTCCATGCTGATACAGCCATGTATCAGGCCAAACATCAGGGGAAAAACCAGTTTGTTTTTTTCGATAAGGATATTGAAAAGAAACTAAAACATTTTCAAATCGTTGAATCTGAACTCTCCCGGGCAATTGAAAATAATGAATTTGTATTTTATTATCAGCCAAAAGTCAATATAGCGACAAAACAGATCATAGGGGCAGAAGCACTTATCCGATGGGAGCACCCGACAAAAGGATTGCTCTATCCGAATTCTTTTTTATATATTGCTTCAGAAATAGGAATGTCTCACCAGATCACATTATTGGTACTGACACAGGTTTGCCAATTTTTAAAAAAATATCAGGATATTTGCAAAGGTACTATTGCTGTAAATATTCATGCCAGTGAATTACTCGAACTACATTTTGAAAAAAAGATAATCAGTATTATAAAAGAACATGGTATTCATCCTTCCAGAATAGAACTTGAAATTACAGAAGATGAACTGATTAAAGATTTTAATGCTGTCATTATTAAAATTCAACGCTTAAAGGCATTTGGTATAAAATTTGCCATAGATGATTTTGGTACCGGCTATTCATCAATCACCTATTTGAAAAAACTCCCTGTAGATACTTTAAAAATAGACAAAGCTTTTTTGGATAATGTAACTAACGAATCAAATCAGGAACTTATAAGACTGATTATCAACATGGCAAAAAATTTCCAAATCAAGACAGTTATTGAAGGTGTTGAAAACCAAAGCCAACTTGATTTCATTAGTAAAAACGGAGCAGATTTCTATCAGGGCTATATTTTTTCAAAGGCAGTAGATGAACATCGTTTCATTGCACTTTTGAATAATTCACTGGCGACAATAGCCGAATAATTTTTCATCCATAACATGAATCTAATAAAATTTATACTAAAATCTGTTAAATTTATATTAGAGGCAATCCAATGCAGACAGCTAAAATATTGCTCATTGAAGATGATGAAACAACTTCAGAATTGATTTGTAGTTTTTTAGGGGAATGCGGTTTTACCATGGAACCAGTCTTTACTGTAACCGATGCTATTTCACATATCAATACCAACCATTATGACTTACTGCTTTTAGATATCAGTTTACCGGATTTTAACGGTTTTGAAGTTTTAAAACATATTAAAAACCGTATTTCATTACCGGTCATAGTAACAAGTGCCTATAACGACATAAAATATAAGATTTCTGCATTCAAATACGGTGCTGGAGATTATATGGTAAAACCGTTAAACCTTGAAGAACTTGAAGCGAGAGTCTGGGTACAGCTTGGTAAAAACAGTGAAATACAAACCAAAGAAAAAAAGCATATATTTCAAATAAAAGATTCATCTATACAATTTAAAGAAGAGATGATTGACCTCACACCCATAGAATTTGAAATTCTTTCTCAACTGATCAAGCAGAAGAATCAAGTAGTCAGCAGAGAAACACTGGTCTCTTCCCTCTCTTCTATCAGTTCACATCGTTCCCTGGACAATCATATTAAAAATATACGCAAAAAAATCGGGGATACGGGTAACAAAACACTTTATCTCAAAACTGAATACGGTGTGGGATACAAATTGTCTGACCACGCAATATAATTAAGTTATATTTACTTTTTGTTTGTCTTTTTTAACTATTATAATATCTAAAAAAGGAATATTTTATATGGAACAGTTTAAAACCTATGCGCTCATGACCGGATTGACCCTGCTGTTTATCTGGTTTGGAGGAATGATTGCCGGGCAGAGCGGAATGATCATTGCCTTCATCGCTGCGGCGGGAATGAACTTTTACGCTTACTACTACAGTGACCAACAGGTACTCAGTCACT